>OMKS01000791.1_pt1 | contig 29286 bp, 23 predicted proteins | sample 1674721 | NCBI WGS metagenome assembly OMKS01 (sample SAMN06264996, study PRJEB25208) | sediment metagenome | isolation source: hot spring sediment | place: USA: California | collected 2014-09-02 | reverse complement strand
TCGGACCGGAGATTCGAGGCCCGGTTCAGTTCATTGCAGATCATCAGCACCTGCTGATACTCCGGCAGGGTACTCCATCGTTTTTCAAGTGCCGGATGCCAGATCATTCAGAGGGCTCCGGAATCGACAGGCTCTCTGAGGCGCCCAAAAGCAGCGTCTCGCACAGGACGCGCATGCGTCCGCGTACCTTCGCATCCTTGACTTCCATGCCCGGATTGCCGTCCCGGGGGCGGATGTTGATGAAGCTCGTGAACTCCAGCCGTTCCGGCGCGTCCTTCCAGGGATAGAAATTGCCGCCCCAGAGATCGGACTGCATGGAACCACCCCCGATGAGCAGCGCCTCGGCGTCGGAGTGAAGCTCCCCGCCGGCCGCCAGGAGGTTCTTCTCGATGTCGGCGACGAATTTGACGAACGTCTTGAAATGGGCAGCGCACAAGGCGGCCAGCTCATCCTGCGTGATTGGATCGGTCAGGATTCGAATCATCGTGCCGGAAAATACAAGTCTGTCGGTTCTTCTGCTCCAGCCACGCCACTCACCCCACGCACTTTTTCACCGGGCCCTTTCGATCCGGTCCACCCGCTTCTCGAACCGGCTCAACCCGGCATCCGGCGCCGTTTGTTCCGTCTTCAAAATCTCGATATCCTTCACCCCCGTTTTTCCAATTCACAATCCGGGGCGGCGCATCGATGGTTATCCGGTTTGCACAGACCGTATTTTCTCTCTTTATATTCATTTTAGGCATTTTAGGCACTTTAGGCACTTCAGGCACTTCAGGCACTTTAGGCACTTTAGGCACTTTAGGCACTTCAGGCACTTCAGGCACTTCAGGCACTTCAGGCACTTCCATCACCCTCGTCACGGCGTCACGGTTTTTACTCTATTCCATCTATCATTTTGTTCAGTAATTGCTTGAATTCGACCAGAAACCCCGGCAATGCTGCGTATATTTTGAGTGCATCTTTGGATTGATACGTATGAGACATGATATTTCTCGCCTTCAACATTTCCAGCCAGACCTGTTCGTTATCGATCCAACCCAACATAAATGCCTTTTTTAAACAGGCCTTTGGAGACAAACAATCCATGAATCCCTGCTCCAGGACCGCTTCTTTGATGGTCTTCCATGCAAGTTCAAAACAAAATTCAAAATACTGAATACAGCCGGCCTGAATCAATTCATGATCGGATGTTTGATCCAAGGCTTTCTCCAATTGAACGACAGCCCGGGTATAATCCGTGAGCAATAAATTGAACTTATTCATACACAATCTTTGCATTTCTTAATGCGCATTCGAGAAACTTCTTATTCACTTGATTTAAATTCACCCAATCGATCTGATGCAACGTGGGGATTTGTTCGAGCGCATCCTCTATAGAAAAGAATACGTCTTCCGGGAGTGATTTCTCGCCCAAAATACCGAGATCATAATCAGATCGCTCCCGATTTCTCCGTGTCACCCTTGATCCGAACAGAATCACCCGATATCCATGTAGAGCGGGCCGAAAAGGGTGAAGGGCTTCTTGAATCATTCCAATGATTCTTTCTTCGGAAGCTTCAATCATCCCCTGTTTTTTCCTCTGCGTATCGAGCCTCATGATATTCTGACTGACAATACACTGAAAAGAACCATTCCAAATCCTCCCCGTCCCGCGTCATATAGCAAGTCCGGCTTTCCGCTTTCTAATGCACCCTCTCGTCTCGATCCGGTCCACACGATTGGCACCTGGCACTGATGAACTCTTTATCATTATGCAGTAACAGTTTCCGTCTGTACGGTAATATTCACCTCTCCAGGCTGAACCAAATTCCGGATAGAAGCATTTAACAATTCAATACTGACAGGACTTCCGTCTTCACCGTAACTGATAATAATACCTTCCGGTTCTTCGATTGAATCCACAGGTGGGTCATCACGCAAGATCAACATAAGTATATCTGCATCTGCACCGTATTTTATTTTCATTTCGAATCCTCCTTCCAATATCTTTCTATCTTGCTTGTCCAATATATTGTTAAAATTTTTCTTTCAATTTCTGTTTCAATAAAAGGTACACGTAGCAAACCTTTTCCTCTTTTCGCTTGGGCAACCAAAGCTGTTTGATCGCCTGGTACAATCTGATCGGGATTCTTTACCAAATTCTCTACTTCTTGCCGTGTAATATTCAATCTCTTTTCCCATTCCTTCTGCCGCTCTTCTGCATGTTTTGTCCAAAATATTCTCATATTATCAAATGACTACCTTGCCCAATTGCTCCGATTTAACCCATTTTTTCTTTCGTTCTTTTCGTATTTTCCGTAGGCATCTTCTCATCGGCGGGGCGGTCTGAAAATATTTGCATCTCTTTTTCCGTCACGCGTCACGGCTTTCTGTTTCCTCTCCCCCCTTCCCGGCGGGGTTTAAAACCCCGCCCTACAACTGCTCCCATATCAAAAATACCAATGTGATGATTTATTATTGAATATCTTTTGTGTATTCCGTGTCTTTCGTGGGCATTTCTATTTTATCTCTTTCTTTTTTCCGTTTTCCGTTGTATCAGTACACAGGGTGAACTTTAGGCATTTCAGACATTTTAGGCATTTCCATCACTCTCGTCACGTGTCACGGCTTGATTGGCTGGGAGGGAGTTGCACTCCCGACCTGACCTGAAGTTCTTCGTCACGCGTCACGGTTTTTCTCGTTACGGCTTTCCATCAAAACCGGCTCAATGCGGCATTCGCGAGAAACGTCTGGATCTGCTCCGGGTCCGGATTTTCGGAAACCATGTCCACCTCTTCGGTATCATCGATGTCTTCGAAGTAAGCCATCTGTTCACGGAACAGTTTCTCGTTGAATACGGATCCGTACAGTCGATGCGCGCGAGATTCGATCTCATTCAGGGAAAAATGATCCCGAAGCAGGAAATAGAGATCGACATAATCTTTCCACTTTCCCCGGCCTCCGAGCGTATAGGCCTTCATGGCGCCGAGATCCAGCAGGGCGGGCATGGAGATGACCGATTCAAAGGAATGGGGCGCAGGGATGTCAAACGGATACGTGAAAAAGGTCAGTTTCACACCGAGAACCAGGCAGTTGAGCTGATCGAACGCCTCATACAAAACATCCTGTATTTCGAAACCGCCCTTCTTGAGGGTATGATGAATCCGAATCCGGTGCAACTCATCCCGGGTGAACAGATCAAAATCGATGGAACGCCGGTGTCCGATGTGCAAGGCGATGGCCGTGCCGCCGGCCAAATAAAAGGATGGAGAGAATTGCCGCAGGAGCGGAAAAAGCGCTTTCTGCTTTTCTGTCAGGATCTCAGGATGCATGTTTCTCGAAATATTGACGGAAGAAATTCACCGTGCGCCTGGAATACGGCACCCGTTTCCTCGAAATCTGTTCTTGAAAGATGGCGGATACGCGCCGGATGCCCAGGATGCGGAACAGTTCCCCGATGTCTGAAAGATGTCCGTATTTCAGAATCGTTTCCACGACGGCGTGGAGACTCAGATTCTCTTTCGCATCCTCCCGAATATCCCAGAAAAGATGCCGGCGCGCGCGGATAAATGCCCTGAGCGGTTCAGGGTTCATGATCGATCTCCGCCATCAGGTAAGGCCTTCTCGCCTTCAGGGGTTTGGACGGCGGGTAAACCGCCAGGTCCAGGTCGCTCTCAGGATGCGTCTTTCCCGAAGCCCGCGAGCCGAACAGATAAACCGCCTGAATTTCCGGATACCGGGAAAAAACAGCCTGCAGCCTTTCCATGAACTCAGCCTTTTCAGTCATTTCAGGCATTTCAGGCATTTCAGGCATTTCAGGCATTTTAGGCATTTTATGCATTTCAGGCATTTCAATCATTTCAGTCATTTTAGGCATTTCAGGCATTTTAGGCATTTCAGGCATTTCAGGCATTTCAATCACTCTCGTCACTCCTCACACACCACCTTCCCCCCGGCTTTGGAATAGGGACGCTTGCATTTGGGACAAGCCGTCTTCTCCCCCTTCCCGAACTCCAGCTTGTGGCCGCACTTGCACACCCAGGCAATCGGACGGGCGGGATTGCCCACGACCAGCGCGAAATCCGGGACGTCTTTGGTCACCACCGCGCCGGCCCCGACGAATGCGTACTGACCGATCGTGGTGCCGCACACCACCGTGCTGTTCGCGCCGAGGGAGGCGGACTTCCTGACGCGCGTCGGAAAGTAGAATTCACTGCCCCGCTGGGGAAATTCGCTGCGCGGCTGCTTGATGTTGGTGAAGACCATGGAGGGGCCGCAGAACACGAAATCCTCGAGTTCCACCCCCTCGTACACCGACACGTTGTTCTGGATCTTCACCTTGTTGCCGATGCGGACGTTGTTTCCCACGTTCACGTTCTGGCCGAGCGAGCAGCCCTCCCCGATCACGCAGCCGGACTGGACATGCGAGAAATGCCAGATCTTCGTGCCCTTGCCGATTTGCACGTTCTCGTCCACGCACGCGGTGGGATGGACGTAATGATCCGTCTGTGCGGGAGTGGACGTTTCCGGACAGCCGGAAGTCTCCTTCTTCAGCAATTCCTGCGTGGCCTTCTCGAGGATCTCGAGCACCTCGACTGCGTTCCGGCCGTCCGCGATTTGGACGGGCGTGCCGTCGAGATGTTCCGTGAAATAGCGGAGTTCCTCCGTGAGGGCCATTTTCTTGTCGTACGGGATGACCTCGGTCGGCCCGTCCCGCTTGATGGGTTCGCCCTTCACCCAGTCGATTCCCTTCTCGTAAAAGAAAAGCGCCTTCTCCTCGGAGGAATCCTCGAACGAGAGCATGCCCTTCGACCCCATCACGACCAGCCGCTGCTCCTTGAAGGGATGGAGCCACGAGACGAAGATGTGGCCGACGATGTTCTCGGGATAGGTGAGGATGGTCATCGTCGCGTCGTGGATGTGCGGCTGGAGGAACGCCCCGCCGCGGGACACGACCCCGATGGGCATGGATCCGATCAGATACTGGAAGATGGAGAGGTCGTGCGGCGCGAAGCTCCACAGGATGTTTTCCTCGGTGCGCACCGTGCCCAGGTTGAGCCGGTTGGAGTAGAGGTACTGGAGCTTGCCGACCTTGCCGGACTCGACCAGCTCCTTGATCCGGCGGATGGCGGGATGGAAGAGGAGCACGTGGCCGACCATCAGGTTCACCCCGTTGTCTGAGGCCAGCTTCTTCAGCCGCCGGGCGTCCTCCGCCTTCAGGGTGATCGGTTTCTCGACGAGCACGTGTTTCTTGCGCCGGAGGATTTCCGAGGCGATGCGGAAATGCGTCTCCGCGGGCGTCGCCACCGTGAATCCGTCGAAATCGTCGAAAGGAACCTCGCCGAGGTTCGGGAACACCGGAATGTCGGGATACTGCGCCCGGATCTCTTTCTGCACATCCGGCCGGGATTCCACGACCCCCGCCAGGCAGCCCATCTCCGAAAACGTACGGATGTGGTTCTTGCCCCACCGTCCCGCGCCGACCACACAGACGTTCTTGCAATTCGGTTTCATTTTCCGGGAATCACTTTCTCCGCGATGGTCACGGTGAACCGGGCGTCTGCGATGGCCCGGCCGGCGTCATCCGGTCCGTACTCCAGCGTCGGGATAAAATCAATGTCTCCGTAGAATGAGAATTCGCGTTCCTTCCTCAGCCAGGCGGAAATCTCCGCGAGCCGGGGAAGTTCTCCACGAACGGCCTCCTCGAACCGCGCCTGATATTCCAACAGATTCCTCCCGACATCATGCCATTTGGGGGGCTCCACACCGACCTTCCGGAGCATCCCTTTGAGTGCGAGTTCCACGATCTCCTGGGCTTCCCTGACCACGTCCGAATAGGCCTCTTCGTCGAACAGAACGGGAAGTATCTTCAGCCGTTTCTGGGCCTTGACGAGATAACTTTCCGCGAGAGACACGTTGGTCACAGTTCGAACACCTCTCCGGGGACATAATCCGGTTTCAAATCCCAGTACCAGGCGCTTCCGACCCAGATGCGCTTCGATCCGAGCCGTACCAGACGTTCTCGGAATCCGGATAAAAAGTCTTCGAGGAATCCGTCCCGATCGAACAAAATGCGCGCATCCTCGGTCATATCGAGGAACAGCGGGCTCCCGCACCGGACTTCCCGGATAGTTTTGATCACGGGCGACAGGAACACGGGAGGTCCCGGATCCGGGGAGGCGTCCTCAGCCCGTTCGAGGGACCGCTCGATCACGCGGAATTCATCGGCCCGTTTCACACGACCGTCCGGAAGATCCTCGGCGACGAGGAGGAGATCGATGTCCGAGTCGGGGCGCGGCGTTCCCCGGCCCACAGACCCGTACACCGCCAGGGAAACCAGCCGATCCGCGTAATGGCTCTTGCAAGCGGCCACCAACTCCTCCAGGATCCGGTCGAAACGCCCTGCGATCCCGCCCTCTTCGGGCGGATGTACCCCGGTGGGCGACAATCCGGACCGTCTGTCTCCTTCTGATTTATCTTTCCGGTTCGGCATATTTTCTTGGTTCTATGTTGATTCGAACGGGCAGATACTAATGAAAAGAATCCAGATTTTCAGCCTGAATTATCTCCGGTTAGAACGATTCGCCTGTATCAGTGACACGAAATCCGTTTAAGCTGTCCACATAAAGGTTCCGTACTTTTCTTTGGCGCAAAGAAAAGTACCAAAAGAAACAGGCCTTTTTGCACGCCCGGCGCTCAGGAAGATTTATTGGACAAATGCTTAAGAATGAGTCCGCCCAGCCACTTCCTTTTGCCATTCCGCCTTCGCCGGAATGATGCCCACCCCTTCGTTGAAGCCGGGGAATGTCAAGACTCCACTGGCTGCAAAAAGGCCAGAAAGGACGACAGTCTGTTCCCGGCCTTCGAAAAATCTCCGGCCCGGAAAATGACGGGACGTTCACGTCCGATCCGCCTGAGGCGGATCGGGAAGGAGTTGCTGTTTGATTCCGCCTCAGGCGGATGAGTTCAATTCCTTCAATGAACGCTCCCGGCATTTTCAGGAGATTTTTCGTCAGCCGAAAGTTTTTGCGCCACTTTTTTCTAAAAAAAAGGGGCAAAGATAAACCAGAAGCAACAACACTTCGGGTCGCATGAAACGGCTGATTGAAAACTCAATTCTTGTCTTGAACCAGATAACGATGAATGGGTGTCTGAAACTTCATGATGACCCACTCAAATCAACATAGGACCAGTAATAACTTGCAAGTGACAAGTACAAAATAAAAAATCGTAACTGCGTTTTCCCCCACCCCTTCATTTTCATCATCGGATCGATCCTTTTTCCCTTCCAGTCCGTCATCGCCCGGGACCCGCCTCCACGCGGTCCGGGCCGGCTCCGGATCCGCGGGATCACGGTCCGGGATCCCGCATCAGGCCGATCAGCGTTTCCACCGCCGCGGCCCGGGAAAACGGTTCGCGTTCCCCGGCCTCCGAGACCGGCAGGTCGTCCGCCTGCCAACGCCGGAACAGGGATTCGAGAACGTCCCGACACCCCTCCGCGTCCCCGTAATCCACCGTCCAGCCGTTCGAGAGCGGCCGGACGATCCCGGCCGCGTCGCCGTCAGCCGGGCCGATGACGAGGACGGGCCGGCCGCTGCCGATATATTCGGGCAGCTTGCCCGTCACGATGCCCCGGTTGTTTTCGGTTTGGGGAATCACGACCAGAAGGACCGACGCCCCGGTGATCTCGGGCAGGATCTCGCGGTGCGGCCGGAACGGATTCAGGACGAGGGCGTCCGACAGCCCGGCGATTCGGATCGCCTCTTCGATCACGGGATGGACGCGTCCGGTCAGACGGATCTCGAGATGGGACGCGAATCCCGGCAGGGCGTCGCAGAGGCGGGACAGGCCGTCCCACAACACCCCGGGATTCTGGTTCGCGACCAGATTCCCCGTGTGTACGATCCTGAATCTGCGGGGAAGTGCGGGGAACTCCCCCCCGAAATCATCCGGGTCGAACCCGTTCAGGAGCACATGGACCCTGCCCCGCAGCGCCCCCAGCCGTTCGAAATCCCCGGCCAGCGCCGGACTCACCGTGGTCACCCGGTCTGCATGGCGGAGGACCCTGCGCTCAAGACGCGCGTCGCATCGGGCCGCAGTACGGGACCGGCCGGCGGTCTGATAATGGCGGAACCCGGTCCACGGATCGCGCAGATCTGCGATCCAGCGGACATCTGTGCGTTTCCTCAGCCGCAGTCCGATGAGCTGGGCCGAATGGGGCGGCGAGGAGATGAGGACGTGCCGGATGCCGTGGCTGCGGATCAGCCTCGCCGCCTCGCGCGTGGCGGGTCCGACCCAGCCGGTCCGTGCGTCCGGGATGAAGACATTGGCGCGGATCCAGCCCGCGATCCTCTCGGCCGGGCCCTTCCCTCCCCCGGCGAGCAGCCCCACCGGCAGGGAATCGTCCGGCTTCCTGCCGGTCAGCCGTTTATACAGCCCGAAGGGTTGCGGAGCCCGCACGCGGTGGACGGACACGTCCGGGGGGACGGATTCGGACAGGCCGGGATCCGGATAGGGAAATTCGCCGTTTTCCACGGTCAGCACCCGCGGCTCCCATCCGGCCCGCGCCAGATATTTCACCCATCCCGTCATGCGCAGTGCGCCCGGCCCGCCGGAGGGCGGCCAGTAATAGGAGATGACGAGGATTTTTTCGCCTGTTCCGGCCAATCAGCCGGCCCCTTTCCGGTTTCTCAGGATCCGGAGCACGCCGAGCAAAGCCAGCCCGGCCAAAACGAGGCCGTTGGTCACGAAGGAGATCACGCCCGCCATCCGATAGGACTCCGGGGAAAACTCCATGCGGATCTCGTGTGTGCCCGTGGGCACGACCAGTGCGCGAAGGATATGGTTGGCCTTGTAGATCGGTGTTTTCTGCCCGTCGACCGTGGCCGTCCATCCTTTGGGATAATAGATTTCACTGACGACGAGCAGCGCCCGGGTGTCCGACTCGACCTCGAGGTGGATGCGGTTCGGCTCGAACCGGGTGACTTCCACCCGCGATTCCGAAGGGACATGGATCTCCGTGTCGAGGGAGGTCTCGAGGACCGCCACCGAGTCGGGCCGGAACGCGGGATCGTTGAGCCGTCCGAGCCGCGCATCCCGGTCCGTGATCACTTCGGCCGCGCCGACAAACCAGGCGCGGCCCAGGTCGCCGTGGTTTCGGTAGGTCAAAAGCCCCTTGCGTGTGTCCTGAAACACGGGCTCGAGATGCGGTTCTTCCAGCCGTCCGCCGGCGACGACATATTTGGCATTCAGCATATGGAGCAGATTCCAGTTGACCGGAAATTCCGCGTGTGTCCAGCCGTAGACGCAGCGCTCGATCACATCCTGATAGATGCGCAGCTTGGCGGGATCGTAACCGCCGACAGACTGGTGGTGGAAGCTCCAGTCGTTCGACTGGAAGGTGTTCTGTTCGAGGGGAAAGACACGAAAAACGTCCGGGTCCCGGTTCAGGAACCGGTTGGTGTCATTCGGAGAAAAATAGGTGGCCTTGAGATGCTGCGTGGGCCCGAGATTGTTCAGAAACCGGCCGCCGATCCAGGCCAGATCGGCGAGTAAAAGGACCCCGAGGCCGATCACGAGTCCGGTTTGGGGGAATCTTCCCTTCAGGTAGAGCCAGATCAGGCCGCATCCCGCGACGGCGAATCCGAGAAGCCTGAACGCATCCCGCTTCATGAGGTCGAACCGGGCCGCCCGGATCAGCTCCATAATCTGGTCGCCGTATTGCCGGACTTCGCCGGCCCGCTCGAAACTGAACAGGCCGCGGAACAGAAAGGGTGTGAGCGCGAGCAGCACCAGAAAGCCCCCCAGTCCGGCCGTGAAGCCCGCGTACCTGCCGCGGTTTTCCCCGTCGGTCAGCGCGGTGATCCCCAGTCCGGCCAGGACGGCCGCGGTGAAATACACGGCCGTCAGAATCATGGACGGGGCGCGGAATTTGTCGAAAAACGGCGCATACCGGAAAAACAAATCGAAGAGCCAGGGCACATGCCTGCCGAAGGACAACAGGAAGGCGAACGGGAGGAAGACGCACAGGGCGATCCACTCCCCCCGCTTCTGCCGGAACGCGTATACGCACCCGATCGCCGCCAGGATGAACGTCAGGATACCCAGGTAATCCCCGCCTTCCGTAAACGGCATGTCTCCCCAGTACCCGGGCAGGGTCTTGTTCCTGAACTGGGGAACCGCATTCCCGGTATAGACGACGGAGGACGCGCCCCCGAATGCATTCGGTATGAGGAGGCTGAGCATCTCCTTGGGGGAAAAAGACCAGCCCGTCGCATAATCATAATCCAGCCCGCCGGGATCCGCCGCCTCCGCCCCCCCGCGGATGGAGTATCCGGCATACTCCTGCATCGGGATCAGGGGCTGCAGGCTCATCAGAACCGCCATGGCCGCCGCAGCGATCAGCAGGCCTGCGCGTTTGAACCACGTCCGCCATCCCTTCTCCCGGAGGATACGGATCGTATGGGCCGTCCCGAGGAAAAAGAGAATAAGCAGGGCATAATAGACAATCTGATAATGTTTGGTGCGGATCAGGGTCGAGAAGGCGAGCATGAAGAACACCGCCGAGAGCCAGTTCCCTTTCTTGAGCAGGGCCGAGAAGGCGAGCACCACCCAGGGCATCAGCATGACCGGCCGGAATTTCTGAAAGTGCCCGGCCTGAATCAGGACTTCGTAATGCGGCATGAGCACGAAGGCCAGGGACGCCAGCACCGATCCCCAGGGCGGTGCGCCCCAGTACCGGGCGAGGAAAAACAGGCCGACCGCGCCGACCACATAATAGACGAACGCGTTCCTCCCCGGCGTGTTTGCGGGCAGTTCGATGATCCGGTCGACGGCCGCCTCCCTCGGGGACAGCCGCTGATAAAGAGGCATGCCGGAAAAAACATAGGGGTTCCACAGGGCGCGTTCACCCGTTTTCTTCTCGTTTTCCAGAATCTGATGCGTCTTGCCGATGCCTCCGACCACATCGGTGCCGGTCGGAGAGAGACCGTCGATCGCCATCGGCGCGAAATAGACCGTCAGCACGAGAACCAGCAATCCGATGCAGACCGCATGCATCTGCCACGGCGAAAACCGCGTCCGGGACACTTCCGCAGGTTTGACCGGCAATGGTGTTTTTTTCTTTCTTCTCTTAGCCATAAGCATGTCCTCTTGAGAGGTGAAAGATTGTTCTCAAAGGATGAAACTCGGATGTTTTCACGATGCCGCGCGGATCATCTCATCCCTCCGCTCCCGCGATCTTCCCCGGAACGAAAAACGGACGCACAGAGTCATCCACATGTTCCGTCGGAGTCCGTTGGAACGCGAAGAAAACGGACGTCGTGGTCAACCCGGACGAGACGGCTATTCTGAGTCCGTCTCGTCCTCATCGCCTGCCGAAGGCGCGGATTCTCACCCGGTTGAACGGTTCTTTTACTGCGATCCCAGGATGAGAGGCAGTCCGTCATTGCCGCCCACGATGACCACCTTGGCATTCGGAGAGGCGGCCAGTTTCTCCGTGGCCTCGATGCCTTTCCACTTCAACAGTTTATCGCTGATCCCTTCTGTCACGATCGCCTGAAAATCGGCGATTCCCTTGGCTTCGATGCGCTTGCGGTCGGCCTCCTGTTTCTCTTTGAGGAGCACGAACTCCATGCGTTCGCTCTCCTGTTCGGCCTGGAGTTTTTCTTCGATGGCTTTGGATAAACCCGCAGGAAGAGAGACGGTGCGCAGGGGGGTGCTCTCGATGACGATGCCGCGCGTCGCGACCAGTTCTGTCAGCTGCAGCATGATCTGTTTGGACAATTCCTCCCGCGCGGAAGTATACAGCGCCTTGGCCTCGAAAGAAGCGGTGACCCCCCGTACGACGGACCGGAAATGGGGGACGAGGATGATTTCCTGATAATTGACGCCGACGGTTTCGAAGACTTCCTGGGCCTTGGCGTGATCGAGATGATAGAGCACGCTGATTTCGAGCTTGACATTCAGCCCTTCTTTCGAGGGAACGTCCATGATCTCTTTCAATTCCTGGGTTTTGACGGAATACATGATCACATCGGCGAAGGGGTTGACGAACCGGATGCCGGATCTCAGCTCGACCTTACTGACCTTGCCGAAGATGTTGACGACGCCCACATGTCCCGCGGGGATGATGCGGACGATTTGCAACATCGCCAGCAGGCATAACACGACAATGGCGATCAGCGAACCGGATTTGTATTTCGGATCTTCCGATTTCAGCAATACCCCGATTGCCACGACAATCCCGATCAAACTGACGACGAAAAACATGCTGTACCTCCCTGAGATTGGTTGTTATGATGGTCTGAACACAAAACGGAATCCAAAACAGCGGGCAGACTCCGGCACGCCGGCGCCGGCATCCCTCAACCGGATCCCTTTACACGACAGAAACGTCATTTGTCATATCGCTTCACAAACCCCGTCCACTCCCCGCGCCCCAGAATCACCCGCCGGATGAAGGCCGTGGTAAACCCCAGGGCGTATCCGGTGATCTGGAGGGCCATCACGGCCGGGGTCAGCACGCCGGTTCGCAGGCATTTGAAACGGATCGCGGCATGGACGCCGCTGGCCAGGAACAGGAAGACGGCGATCCCGGCGAGCACGATCCAGACGGGGAAAATGACGGGGTAAATCAGGGCCAGTAGGGTGAAGAACGCGGCCGCCCAGAATCCGGCGGCGGGCGCCGCGTGGAGCGGCTCGAGCATCCGGGAATCGATCTTGTAGAGGTTGATCCGCGCCACGCCCCAGTTGAAGACCTGGCGATAGAATCTGCGCAGCGACGTCCGGCGTCTGTGATACACCACGGAACCGGGAATATAGGCGATCTTCCCGCCGCTCCGGAGCATGCGGTTGCTGAATTCGATGTCCTGGCCGTGGCGCAGGCCGCCGAACCCCCCGATCTGCCCGTACAGATCCCGGTGAATGCCCATGTTGAAGCTGCGGGGATAGAACCGGGCCAGCCGCTTCTTCCGGCCGCCCCTCAGACCACCGGTCGTGAGAAACGCGGTCATGGAATAATTGATCGCCTTCAAAAGCGGCGGAAAATCGGGCCGCGCGTCGTCGCGCCCGCCGAATCCCCGGATTTCGGGATCGTCCTCGAGGGCGGCATGGATCACGGAAAGCCAGTCGGGCGGCGCCGTGCAGTCCGAATCGATGAAGACGAAGAACGTCCCTTCCGCATGGGACATGCCGAGATTCCGCGCCGCACCCGGCCCCTGACGACTCTGGCAAAGACAGCGCAGGTTCATGCCGGTCGACCGGCATTCCGCCTCGATCCAGTCCCGCGTGCCGTCGGTCGATCCGTCATCCACAACCAGCACTTCGAAAGATTCGGCCGGAAAGGTCTGGTCTCCGAGCGACCGGACGAGCTCCCGGACCTCATCGAGACGGTCGTAGGACGGGACAATCACGGAGAAGAAATATCGGGCTCGGTTCATGATCGCAACAGATTTTTCTCTTCAAGTATGCCGATCGGGACGAATGCCTTCATGCATCCGTCAATGTCCGCCGCGGACCGGCACACCATCACGGATGAAAATTTATTCGGACGGGGGATCAACACCCACGGTCTGCTTGACGGGATGATTGTGTCCTTCCTGCCGTTTCGAGGCGATCATCTCTCCGAGGAGACCGATGGAAATAAATTGAAATCCCAGGATGGTCAGTAGCACCCCGACCATGAAAAGGGGACGCTTGGAAAGGTCGATCAGGCCGAGGACGCGCATCACGATGAGATACCCGCTGATGCCGAGCCCCACGATGAATGAGACGGAACCGATCAGGCCGAAAAGGTGCAGCGGGCGTTTCATGTACTTTTCAAGGAACACAATCGAGATCAGGTCGAACATGCCCGTGAAACGGCCGAAACCGTATTTGCTTTTCCCGAATCGCCGCGGACGATGGTTCACCACCATCTCCCCCACACGGAATCCCTCGAGATGGGCGAGCGCGGGTAAATACCGGTGAAGCTGCCCATAAAGACGGACCGTCCGCACCACCTCGCGCCGGTAAGCCTTGAGGCCGCAGTTGAAGTCATGGAGACGGATTCCCGTCAGCCGGGATGTCAGCCTGTTGTAGAGTCTGGAGGGGAGGCGTTTTGAAATCGGATCGCGACGCTTTTTTTTCCAGCCCGAGACCATGTCGTATCCTTCGTCGAGTCTGCCCAGGAGGCGGGGAATCTCGGCCGGATCGTCCTGGAGGTCGCCGTCCAGGGTCACGATCATTTCACCCCGGGCGGCCTCGAATCCGGCGGCCAGCGCCTCGGCTTTGCCCCGGTTCCGCCGGAACTGGATGCCGCGGACACGCGGATCCGTTTCGTGTATCCGCCGGACGGCGTCGAAAGACCCGTCGGTGGATCCGTCATCCACGAAGAGAATTTCCGCGTCCATTCCGCCCGTATCGCATACGCGGCGGATCTCTTCGTACAGCGGCCCGATGGAGTCCGCCTCGTTGAACACGGGAATCACGATCGACAGAGCGAGTGGTTCAGAATTCATGGATGTCGGCGTCCTCCGGAAATCGGATGTCTGACCAGCCTTCCCTGAGCCGGACATTGGTCTTCACGAAATCGTAATACAAGGTCATCTGTTGCGGAGGCCGGGTTTGCGTCAGCTGCACCATACGCGGCAGACGGACCCTGCCCGCTTTTCGGTGCCGGCTTCCCTGGAAAGACCAGACGGTTTGGCCAAGTGAATCCATACATACCCATTCGCGAACGACCGGGCCCTCCGGCAAAATTCGGATAAGATCACCCCGTCCGGCCGTGAGGGTGTATTCGCGGTCCGAGACAGAGACGACGCCCGCGGAATCGGCGACTGCGGTATCGATCATCGGCAGACCCTGAACGGCCAAAACCAAATTCTCCGTGAGGACATTTAAGGGCAGTGCGTGTCTCAGCCCCGGATTCATCAGGGTACCCCGGTATACGGTCTTGGCCATCGGATGATACATGAGAATATCCGGCCCGGCCAGCCGGGCCATGCCGAAGCTGATGCCCATCGGGCCTTCCACCTTCACCCAGAGGGTGTCCGGATTGCGGGCCCGGATGGTGAGGGTCCCCCTCAACGCCCCGAATTCCGTTACGGCCGTGAAACGGGCGTATCCTTCAAAAGTTTCCAGCCGCGCGGCATGCTGCCGCACCCGCCGGATCAGCCGGCGGGGATCTTCAGGCGGCAGGGGGCCCCGCGAACCCAGAAATCCGGCGCATCCCGCGAGAAAAAAGAGGATGCCTGCGGCCGCAAGCAGGACAGGAAACCGGCATGGAACACGAAGACGACCGGGGGTCACGGGCTCTGAATCCCTTCGAGTTTGTCCCGTATCTCCATATTGTCTCCGTCGAGCGACAAGGCCTTTTCCCAGAATTCAATCGCCTTGTCGGTCTGCCCCAGGCGGTGATAAACGTCGCCGAGATGGTCGATCACTTCGGGATTGTCCGGGCGCAGCCGGAACGCCTGTTCGATGTATTCCAGCGCTTTCTCATAATCACCGAGATTGAAGTAGATCCAGCCGATGGTATCGAGATAGGCCCCGTTCTCAGGGTCGTGCTCCACGGCGCGTTCGGCCATCGCGAGGGCCTCATCGAGCCGGACGCCGCGCAGCGACAGGCTGTAGGCGTAATTATTCAAAAGGAGGGCGTTGTCTGGTTCGATGGCGAGAGCCGCGGCGTACAGGCTGTCCGAGGCGTCATGTTTTTTAAGGCCGTCCCATACCGCGGCGAGTGCGCTCATCGCGGAAATCCATCCGGGCCTGCGGCCGAGGGCGGTTTGGAGGGGGAATTCCGCCTCGCGGTACCGCCGCTTCTGCATGAGTACGGAGCCGAGATAATAATTGCCGAGCGGGTCTTCGGGCATAACAGCCAAGGCCTTGCGGAGGGCGGGGACGGCGGAATCCAGGCTGTCCAGATGTACCAAAGAGATACCGCCGAACAGCCAGCCCCACGCATTGTCGGGATGGAGTTCGACGACCCGGGCAAAGGATCGGTACGCGGGTTCATAGGCCTGCCGGTCCAGATGGAACCGTCCCTGATTCAGATAGCCTTCCCACCGGTCCGGAAAACGGCGAATGATCTTGTTATAGGTCTGGGCCGTCAGGGTCGAGTCGTCCTGCCTGCGGAAAAAGTTACCGAGTTCGAGCCAGAGTGACAGATCGGTCGTATCCCGGGCGATGCCTTCCACGAGCAGTTCACGCGCCGCATCCCACCGGGCCTGCGACTCAAAGAGCCGGCTCAGCCGCTCCCGGGCCTGCGCTATATCGGGTGCTTGCTCCAGGGCTTGGAGGTAGTTCTGTATGGCGAGTGCGGTGTCTCCCTGTTCTTCACGGACCAGGCCCAGGCCGTAATGTCCGTATCCGGCCCCGGAATCTGTCTCGACCAGGCGGGTGTAAATCCCTTCGGCCTCTTCCAGTTTATCCAGATCCAGATACAATTCACCCAGACCGAGAAGGAGATGAAGGTTTTCGGGGTCGGACGGATCTACGAGGGAGAGAATTTTTTGATATATCGATACGGCTTTCTCTCGCTCATGGTTCCTGAGATAGAGCAATGCCAGGTTGTAATAGGCTTTGAGATACGTGCTGTCGCGTTCGAGGATGGTTTGATAGGTTCTTTCGACCAGTAAAAACCAGCCCTGGGATGCATAGATTCGTGCGAGCAGGTCATGGGCTTCGAGCTGATCCGGGTCCAGGGCCACGCACCGGCGCAGGGTGTGCATCGCGCTCTCCTCGCGTCCGAGACGGAGGTAGGCCTTGCCCGCGGCGAGGAACAGGGTGGCCGATGTCGAATCATAAATCATGGCCTCCTGATAATTCAGCAGCGCATAGGTGTAATCCCCCCGCAGTTCATGTTCGGTTGCCGTGACGAACAATTCGACGGCCCTGGCATGTGGTTCCGTACGCGTCGGGGCGGGACGGACGGCCTGGCGCCTGTGGGCGCATCCGGTCGCCCCTGCGAGAAGGAGGACAAGGAAAAAACACGCCGACCGGCCGGCGTGTTGTCGCGAAAATGATATCGTCGGATTCATGGATGCCTGCTTCTTTCAACCGTCAGGATTCGATAAGTTCAAATTTATCATAAAAGTGTGGGATATGCAACCGAAAAATGGACGCCTGCTTCACCCCAGTGTTGGACGCGGACGCATGCGCTCCGGTTCCCGGGCGTCCGGTGATTTTTACTTTTGAATCGTGCCGCGCTGTTGTATATTGCATCCATGATTTCCGACCCCGAAACGCGGTACGCACAGATCGCCCTCCCGCATCCGCCGCTCCGGTTTCTGACCTACGAGGTGCCCGAACCCCAGCGCGGCCTGATCCGGAAAGGCCACCGGGTGCTGGTCCCGCTCGGGAAACGGAGACTGACGGGTTATGTGGTCGGGTTCACGGCGCGGCCGGAAGTGGCGGCCGTGAAGTCCGTCGCAGAAATCCTCGATCCGGATCCGGTCCTGTCCGGGGATCTGTTCGACCTGACGGCATGGGTCGCGCGTTACTATATGGCGTCCTGGGGGGAGGTGATCCGGGCCGCCCTGCCTCCGGGACTCACGCGCAACACCCGGTGGACGATCCGCCTTGAAAAGCGGGACTGGAATCCCGCGTCCTTGACTCCGGTCCAGAACGCCTTGCTCGGTTTCCTGAAGGAAAAAACCGCCGTGCCGTTTAAAACGCTCGAAAAGAATTTTCCGCAGGGCGGACTGCGTCTCGAAATCGGCCGTCTCGAGGCGCTGGGACTCGTCGGGACCGAACAGGCGCTCGATGGAACCGGGGTGAATCCGCTTCATGAAAAATGGATCCGGCTCAACCGGGAACCGGAGCCGGAGGAGATCGACCTCCTCGCGGGCAAGGCACCCAGACAGGCGGACATCCTGAGACACCTGCTCGCCGGCGGGGACGCGGTGCCGCGCCACACATTGGATGCGCCCTTTGCCGTATTGCGCCGCATGGAGGCCTCCGGATGGATCGCGATCGAAGAGGCGGTGTGTCTCCGCGATCCTTACGCGGGTCTGGAATTGCCTGAACCGAAAGCCGTCACCCTGACGGACGAACAGCAGGCGGCGCTCGACGCGGTCTTCCATCCCGCCCGGTCGGGTTTCCGGCCCTTTCTCCTCCACGGCGTCACGGGCAGCGGAAAGACCCAGGTCTATCTCGAAGCGATCCGGCGCGTCCTGGATGCGGATGGATCCGCCCTGGTCCTGATTCCTGAAATCGCGCTCACGCCCCAGGCCGTGCAGCGCTACCGGGCGGTTTTCGGGGACACCGTCGCCGTCCTGCACAGCCGTCTCGGCGCCGGCGAACGGTTCGACGCCTGGAGCCGGATCCGGGACGGAAGCAAACGAATCGCACTCGGACCGCGGTCCACCGTCTTCGCCCCCCTCCAAAAACTCGGCCTCATCATCGTGGACGAGGAACATGACGCCTCATACAAACAGATGGATCCGGCCCCGCGCTATCATGCGCGCGACGTGGCGGTCTACCGGGCTAGGCTGAACCGGTGTCCCGTGATTCTCGGTTCGGCCACCCCTTCGATCGAATCCTACCGGAACACGGTGGAGGGCAAGTATGGAATCTGCAGGCTGACGCACCGGATAGACCACACGCCCCTCCCCCGTGTCACGCTCGTACATCAGGCGGACGCGGGACAGGCGATCTTCTCCGACCTCCTCATCGAGAGGATGACGCAGGCGATCCGGGACGGACAGCAGATGATCCTCCTTCAGAACCGCAGGGGCTATGCGGTGCTGTTGCGGTGCAGGGCCTGCGGCCGGATCGAGACCTGCCCCTACTGCGCCATTTCCCTGACCTATCATCGGCGCGGGAACCGTCTGAAATGCCATTATTGCGGATTCGAGTCGGCCGTCCCGGACGGCTGCCCGGCCTGCGGCGCGGCGCAACTGAAATTCAGCGGCGTGGGTACCCAGCAGGTGGAAGAGGCGTTGCGGGAACGGTTTCCCGAAATCCGCATCCTGCGCATGGATCTCGACACCACACGGAGTAAACATGCCCATTCCCGGATCGTCACGGAGTTCGAGAAGGGCGGCGCCGACCTGCTTCTCGGGACGCAGATGGTCGCGAAAGGACATGATTTCCCCGGCGTCGGACTGGTCGGCGTCATCTCCGCGGACACGGGACTCCATTTCCCGGATTTCCGCGCCGGAGAGCGGACGTTTCAACTGTTGACACAGGCCGCGGGACGGGCGGGCAGGCGTCAGATGCAGGGCGAGGTCGTGATCCAGACGCGCGAGCCGGACCATCCGGTCATCCGGTTCGCGGTGGACCAGGCGTATGAGGACTTCTTCGACCATGCGTCCGGGTCGCGGAAAGAACTGCTGTATCCGCCTTTCGGACGCCTGGCACTGTTGCGGTTCAGCGGTCCGGACGCGGGTAAAACGGAACAGGCCGCGGGGAAATTCCGCAGTCTGCTCCCTGAAAAACGGGGTTACGACATGTTGGGACCCGCACCCGCGCCGCTCGCCCGGATCCGGAATCTGTACCGGTATCACCTCATCCTGCGGGGAGAAAAAGCCGCCGATCCCACCGGGGAGAAACTGAGGCGGATCATCCGGGAGGCGCAGTCACGTTATGCGGAACCGCAGGCTTCCGCCGTCCGGGTCGCCGTGGATATCGACCCCGTGGACATGCTGTGATCCGCGGCGCCGGACGGACCGATCAAGCCGGTCGTCCCGTTCCGGGCTTCGAAACCGCCTTGAATATTTCCATCACCAGGAGCATGGGTACCGCGAGTGTCAACACATAAACCCATTCGGCCGGTGTGACCGGTTCGATCCGGAGTATCTGTTGCATGACCGGTATGTGCATGCTGAGAATATGAATCCCCTGTGCCGCCAGCACCCCGAAAACCAGAATCCAGTTTCTTTTTAAGGGAACCCGAAATGCAGACACGGTTTCGGAACGGCTGTTGAATGCGTGAAAATTCTGCATAAACACCATGAGCAATAAAATGAGATCGCGCGCATGCGTTTCATCCATACGGGCATGCATGTTCAGCCAATACCACAGCCCGAACACGATAGACCCCATGGTGATACTCGACACGACGGTTTGTTTGATCATGAGCGGATTGATCAGGGCCTCAGACGGCTTCCTGGGTTTTTTGAACATCGTACCGGGTTCTCCGCCCTCGAAAGCCAGCGCCACATCCTGTATGCCGTTCGTCACCAGATTCAGCCATAACAACTGAACCGCAAGCAAAGGCAAGGGCAACCCGGCCAAAACGGATAAAATGAATAAAACGACTTCGGCCGCGCCGGTGGACAAAAGCAGAAAAACCACCTTGCGCACATTGTCGTAAGCATAGCGTCCCTCTTCGACGCCGGCGACGATCGATGAAAAATCGTCATCGATCACGATCATCGACCCCGCTTCTTTGGCCACATCGGTCCCCGACCCCATGGCGACACCGATGTTGGCCCGTTTCAGGGCAGGGGCGTCATTGACGCCGTCGCCGGTCACCGCCACAAATTCACCGTCCCGGATCAGCACATCCACAATTTCCAGTTTCTGGATGGGGGAGACCCGTGCAAAAACGGTTGTCGACGCCACCAGTTTCTCAAAGGCGGGGCTGTCGGGCGGGTCCGCTTCGGCGAGCATCTGTCCGGTGACCACGCCGTGTCCCTGATCCCTGATTCCCAGTTCGTCTGCCAGGGTCGCCGCCGTGGCCGGATGATCGCCGGTGATCATCAGGACCCTGATCCCGGCCTTCCTGCATTTCCCGACGGATTCGCTCGCCTCAGGCCGTAACGGATCGATGAAACACACCAACCCGTAAAACACCAGCGGCGGAATGTCCGGATTGTCATAGTCATCCTTCTTGACAAAATGAGGATTCTCTCCCTGCGCAAAAGCAAGAACCCGGTATCCCTTGGCCGCCATCCCGTCGGCCTGCCGCAGGATGGCATCCTTGTCGATTGCTTTCCCTGAATTTCCATCCGATAAGCCGTCGCAGAAATTCAGGATCGTTTCCACCGCGCCTTTCGCCGCGACATGAACCGTCCCTTCTTTTTCGTAGAAAGCCGCGGAAAATTTTCGTTCCGATTCATAAGGAATTTTATCGGTGAGGGGATACCGCGTCCTGATTTCCCCGGGGTCTGCCCCCAGTTTATACCCCATGCCGAGCAATGCGACGTCCATGGCGTCGCCGTGATGCGTCCATCCGTCCTCTTCCTTTTGCAGGGAAGCCTCATTGGCCAAAATGCCGATGTGGATCAGGATCGCGAGCCGTTCGTCCTGTTTGAAATCGACGGCTTTTTCGGGATGATCGTCGTCGACTCCCCGTCCCTCCCCGTTATAGCCTTCCCCGGTCACGGAGAAGGCTTTTCCACCGGGAAGGATGATTTTCTTTGCCGTTTGCTGGTTGACGGTCAGTGTTCCGGTTTTATCGCTGGCAATCACCGTACAACTGCCGAGGCTCTCGACCGAATTGAGCCTCCGGACGATCACATTGCGTTTCGCCATCCTCTTTGTCGCGATGGAGAGGGCAACCGTCAAGGCCACGGGCAACCCTTCCGGAATAGCCGAGACGGCCAGGGCAACCACAAAGAAAAATATCGCCGGAACGTCCAGGCCCTGCATGCGAAGTATCACAGCCAGAATCACGCTGAGCGAGAGGATGAACACCGTGATTTGGCGGATGAATTTCTCCATGCGCAGAATCAGCGGCGGTTTTTCGGACCGGCCTTCATACACATTTTGTGCGATCTGTCCGACCTGCGTCGAAACACCGGTCGAAACCACGATCCCGGTTCCCCGTCCCGACAGGACGGTTGCGCCGGCGAAAGCCAGGTTGGTTCTTTCGGCCACACCCGTGTCTTCCCGCAGGATACGGGCCTGTTTTCGGGAAGCGCGTGATTCACCGGTCAGGAAACTCTCGTCTATCTCGAGGCCGGATGCCTCCATGATCCGGATGTCGGCAGGTACTTTCATGCCCGTTTCCAGATAAACCCGGTCGCCCGGCACCAGTCCCTCCGATGCGACTTCCTGTTCCTTTCCGTCACGCCTTACCCGGGCTTTTATTTTAAGCAGCTTCTGCAACCCGGATGCGCTTTTTTCGGCATTGTACTCCTGATAGGTCCCGAGCACGCTGTTGATGAGGATAACGAGAAAAATAAACAGGGCGTCTTTTCCTTCACCGATGACGATGGAGGCAACCGCCGCGGCGATCAGGATAAAGATCAGGGGATTCAGCAGTTGATGGAGGATGATGTGCCAGATCGTCTTCTTTTTCCCTTCGGGTAATTTGTTTTCGCCATAGAACCGGAGGCGTTTTTCCGCTTCCCGGGTACTCAACCCGTCAGGACTGGTATCCAGTTCGGCATACACTTCATCCATGCCGAAGGCATGCCATGCTTCTTTTGCAATCGTCGATCCGTGTTCCATGTGAGTTCCCCGGATGTGTGACACCCCCCGGATTTGGCAGGTACCCGTAAAAAACGGGACGACCTCAACGGGATGTACCCGCCGTTTTTGCAGGTTTCAAGGGGCTGGATGGAAGGCGCCGGTCGACCGGCTGAAAACCGGATTGAGGCACCGTAAACGACACGAAAGAGAATCAGCCGCAGGGGCCGTTCGCCTCCGCACGGGACTCATTTGGAGAAGCTGTCCCCGCCCCCATCACAACGCGCCCTGCAATCCGAAGGTGAACGTCCTCATGGGCATGAGGTTCGATTCCATGGGGGCGTAATTGTACTGGAGGAGATTCACCACGCCGCAGAGGACTTTCAGTTTCCAGACGCTGTATGAAAGACGCACGTCAAAAAATTTCATGGGTACGCGGTCGTTGATCGGGTAGACCTTCACCGCGTCGATCCGGCCGGCATACCGGTAAACCGCCTCGGCGTGGACGGGGCCGGATTCCATCTGCGCCTTGATGTTCCCGATCACCTTCGGCCGGTAGGGAAGCGGTTCGTTCCACTTCAGATCCTCGTGATCCATCGCAGTCAGGGTCAGCTCGAGCGCCGGCTTCCAGTTCCGGCCGGCGAAAAACACCGGTGAAGCCCACCGGGTCGTGGCTTCGACGCCCTTCAGGCGGGCGCGGGGGATGTTCCGGAACTGGATCTGCCCCCGGATCAGGTCGAGATGGGCCTCGATCAGCTCCCGGTAATCGTTCAGGAAGAGGGAAAGGTCGATGTTCCAGTTCTCGGTGAAATAGAACCGGCCGCCGATGTCGTACGCCCAGGCCTGTTCCGCCTTCAGGTTTTCATTCCGGAGGATCTTGAAATTCATGATCGAGAGCTCGAGGAACCGCTCGACGATCGTGGCGGCCCGGAATCCGGATCCCACGGACGCGCGCACGCTGGACCGTTCGGACGGCTTCCAGTTGACACCCAGCCGGGGACTCCACAAATCCTCCTTCAGCCCCCCGACGAGCTGATAGCGGTCGTAACGGAATCCGGCGGTCACCCTGAGATTGTGCAGAATCTTCCATTCGTCCTGTATATAGGGGCCGATGAAATATCCCTTGCGGTCTCCGATGAATTTCGTGCTGCCCGCGTCATGTTGATACTGCACGCCCGCGGTGAGGGTATGGAGGGGACTCGGAATCCAGTCGGCCTGGATCTCCCCGCCCTGTCCGATCGCCGGATTGAATCCGCTGCCCTCGCCGAACTCGTTTCCCATGAGCGAACGGACCATGGAGGCGCGCACGGTCAGGCCGAACCGGGATGAAAAGGGCACGGCGAGCCGGGTATAGAGGTTGAGCTGGTTGACGGTGGCGTAATTGTCCAGGTTCGAGGGATCGACCTCGTACGGGTCGTTCTGGCTCTTCCACTGGATGAAGAATCCGCGGTCGATCAGGCTGTAGGCGGCGTAGGTCGTCCACTTGACCGAACGCGGGAAATAGTAGTCGAATTTACCGGTCAGGTTGAACTTGTCGAAATCACCGAGCTCCGTATATCCCGTCGACACGTGGTGTCCGGCGGAGAGTCGCAGGCCCGCATTGCCGATTCGCCTGCCGTAGCTCACATCCTTCCGGGTGTAATGGAGACGGCCGTGATCCGTCCATTCCCATTCCCTGTAATGGGGTTTGTCATATTTCCCCGCGCTCATCGAAAACATGAGCCGTCCCTGGGGCGTCGGATCCTGTGTGATCACGTTGACCACGCCCCCCAGGGCCGAGGCGCCCCACAGGGTCGATCCCGCCCCTTTCAGCACCTCGATCTGTTCGATGTCGAGGGGCGGAAGCATGTCCCAGTTGAACTGTCCCGTGTCGCTGGCGTAGACCGGCACCCCGTCGAGCAGCAGCAGCACCTTGTTTCCCGCGCCGAAAGTATATCCGGTGGAACCCCGGATGTTGATCTGGTCGCCGATAAAATGGATTCCCGGCGCGGATTCGAGGGCGTCGACGAGGTTGGTGGCGTTCCGGGCCCGGATCTCCCGCGACGTGACCACGGAGAGGGAGACCGGGGAGAGATCCAGCCGCTGTTTGGTCCTGCCCCCGAGCACCACGATGGGTTCGAATTCGATCGGGGTCTCCTTCAGCTCGAAAAGGACCTCGGTCTCGCGGTCCGGCCGGACGACGACGTGATCCTGGGCGACCGGTTTGTAGGCGATCATGGAGGCGCGCAGTGCATAGGCGCCGGGAGGCAGGTTTGTGATCCGGAAATTCCCCGCCCCATCCGTCGCCGCCCCCCGCACCGTGCCCAGCACCTGGATGTTGACCGCGGGAAGGGGCTTCCCCGTGGCGGCGTCCACCGCCCTGCCGGTGATCGTCCCCTGCGCAAAGAGGTTGGAAATCCCCAAAAGACCGATGCCGAACAAAAGAATACGGATATTCAAAAACAATTCCCCAAAAGAAAAGAAGGGCGGAACGGATTTTTGATGTCTCATCGCACCGCCTTCGCCCAGTCCGCCTGGATGTCCACGCCGGTAAGGGTCTCTCCGGTTCTCGGGAGGAATTCCCCGGGGGTTCCGGGTACGTCGGGATTTTCGTAAAATCCCAGCATGCGGAGTTCGTGAAGCCCCATTTTCTCGCCGAGCCAGAAGACCGCGATGTACCGGATCCGGCGCCGGCTGCGCACCGGCAGCCTGAAATGGAACGGGTTGCTGTCGACGCTGAAGTCGATCGACTCGAGCCAGACGTAATACTCCACGTCCCGTTGCGGCACATGCTGGAAGGCCGCGACGGCGGTCGCCAGGGTGTTGGGGGGAAACGGCCCGTTGAAGGTGATGGTGCCCTCGAGGGACGATTCACGGTTGACCCGGTCCAGGTTGGCGAAGAGCTCGATCTCGTGATGCGGCTTTTCCGGGGTGATGTCGAATTGATAGGGCAGGAAATCCGGTCCCAGCTTCAGGGTGAAGACGTCGGCGAGATTCGATTCGGTGAGCGTGGAATACCACCAGAGGCCGACGGCTTCGTAATGGCCGTAGGGCAGCACGATCTCCGCCATCACGGTGTCGTTGTCGAGGGGGATGGAATTGGGGCTGAGGAACAGCTCGTTGATCGCGTGGGGCGGGAAGACCGGCGCGACGAACAGATAGACGCCCTGGGTCTGTTCGGGGACTTCCTTGTTCAAAAAAAAGACCTGCACGCTGAGTTTCCCCGGGAGCGGCGCGATCCCGTGGTCGATGTCGCACACGGGAAGGATAAGGAGTCCAGACAGCAATACAAAGGCCCGAAAGGCGGACAACCACGTGGAATGAAGTTTTAATTGCATGACCGGATTTTCCGTTCATCCTAGTTCGTTTATTGGGTCAGGATCAGTTTCCGGGTCCGGACTCCTTCGTCCGTGTCGAGCCGGCAGAGATAGATCCCGGAGGAGACCGGGCCGGACCGGTCGTCCCGTCCGTCCCATACCGCCCGGTGCGCGCCCGCGTCGAGGCGTCCGGAAATCAGGGTGCGTATCGTCCGTCCGCGGATGTCCAGGATGACGAGACGGACGGCGGACGCCCGCGTGAGGGCGAATGGAATTTCCGTGCTTCCGTTGAACGGATTGGGCGTATTCTGCTCGAGCCGGAATTCCCGGATTTCCCCCTCCCGGGCCGACACCCCGGTCTCCACGAACGGCTGGACGGCCGAGGAAATGGCCAGCGGATTCAGCGCCATGTCCCGGATCCGCCCGACGTCCAGCCAGTCCAGATTCTTTTCGGGGATGAAATAGGTCGTGAGGTTGAGGTCGAAGGTCAGGCTGTCGCGGCCGATATTGCGGAGCCAGATCCCGTGATCCCCGAAAGACCGGCCGTCGCCCGTGTCGTATACGCCGAACTGGGCCGAATCGGCCTGGCCGCCCGATGCGCTGTCGTGATAATAGAGTCGGACCTGGTCCCAGTTTTGTTCCGTGAGCTGCATGAGCGTGAATACCGAACCCGGATCGCCCGTGAGCAGCGACCAGGCGTTCACGGGGACGTCCACCGTCAGATCGACGTCATCCCGCATGCCGTCCACGGGGATGTCCCGGTTGTAGGGATTGAAGAACCGCATGCCCCGGGCGTTTTCGTTGAAATCCCACGACTGCCGGGCGTAACGCATGACGATCGTGATGTCGGCGTCCGGAAACATCGCGTCCAGATCCTCCTTATAGATGCTGGCGCCGGTCTCGATCGTGCCGCTGAAGGGATAATAATGGGTCCTCAGCCAAAACGGGGTGTCTTCAAGCAGAATGGTAAATATTCTGACGGCCTGTTTGGCCTGGCGGATCAACCGGACCACGGGCCGGGGAGACGTATAGACCTCGTCGGGAAACAGATCAAAATTGTTTTCGGTCAGGATGATATCGAGGGGTTGAAAGGCGTCGATGACGCCGGAAAAACGCAGCTTGAGGACGTCGAGGAGATCCCGGCCGTCGCCGCCGGGCGGCTTGATGCCGATGTCTTCGATCACGCCGTGCCGGTCATGCTTCAGGAAATAATAACGGGTGTCGATCCGGTCGGTTTCGGGATCATAGGCAAAGTCGTACGGAGCGGGAACCGGTTCCGTGATCGTCGCGGAGCGGTAGAGATAGGCGTACGCCTTTTTGTCCGGATCGAGGGAATCCTGCACGGTCAGTTCGAGGCGGCCGTGCGCCCGGGATTCCGCGTCGTCGATCCAGGCGTCCGCCGGCGCGCGGTCGCCCATGTCGCCGATGAGAAAGACCAGTTCGTCCAGCCCGTTGAACCGGCCGTCATGTTCCCGGACGGACCAGTCCGGGAGGATGATATAAAACCAGCTCGAGTCGCCCCCCTTGACCGGATCCGGGCCGCGCGTGCGCTCGTCGATCTGGTAGGGCATCATGGACCACGTGCCGTCCGAAGACCCGTACCGGTACAGGTAGAGGTCGCCGACGGAGGTGTTCAGGAACCCCCGGAACAGGGAGACATTTGCCCCGTCCCCGGAATAACTGGCATTCGCCTTGATCACGACCGGCTGATATTTTCGGTCTTCGGTCAGCGAGCCCGCGCGCAGGAGCGATGAGGACAACAGAATAAACAGGCCGAACACCGGAAACGGTTTCATCATGGGTAAACGGATCATGGCTGGACTCCAATTTTACTATACTCTGGCAATTCTCGGATCGATCCGAGAATTGCCAGAGTACACTTTTATATAACGAAGCGCATCGCCCCATGTTTCCCGGAGCAGGGGCAATTTAATGAGGATGAGCCGAAAAACAAAGTGAATTTATAGATGGATCCGGGACAAAATATCCGGGGAAAATATGTGGAGAAATGAGCCTCTGGCGGGAAATCGTTTTCGTAAATCCCCTTTCGGAAAAGGATCCATGCCCTGTGAAACTGAATCCGGATGGATGACCGGATCATCCAACCCGACACGCTTCGATACAATCCATTACTTTGACATGATTACACTTAAGTTGTTTTTTCGGCGGTTGTTAATTGCACCCGGAACAGAATTAATAAAAAACCGGGAAAAAGAGCTTGACTTTCTCATTTAAAGAATTATCTTGCGAATTACGAAATCGTTTTCGTAACCGGGAAGATCGATCCATGACGGCAGCGGCAGGGAACCGCCGCCTTCGACCCCGTGTTAAACCCGTAAGAAATTCCCGAAAAAGGTCCTGATTTCATGATGACGATCAAAGAAATCGCCAGGCATGCGGGCGTTTCCCAGTCCACCGTTTCGAAAGCCCTGAATGACCGGCCCGATGTCAGCCCAAAAACCAAAGAAAAAATCAGACAACTCATCAAGCAATACAACTTCACCCCCCACGCATTCGGCAAAGCCCTCAAAAAAAAGACATCGGAAAATGTGGGCGTCCTGTTCTGCCGGGACCTGCACTCCCTGTCGGGGAATCCTTTTTATTCCCGGGTTCTCGAAGGCATCGAGGCCGAACTGGCGCTGAACAATTACAGCCTCCTCCTCCAGATCATCACCGAAAACACACGCGATGAATTACCGAAAATGGTGCGGGAGCATCAGGCGGACGGGCTGATCCTCGTCGGTACGTTTCTGGACACCTATTTCACCCGCATCCTCGGCATACAAATACCGGTCATTCTGATCGACCCCAAGGAACTCGCGGAAGACCGGTGCCAGATTCTCATCGACAATGAATACGGGGCCAATCAGGCAACCCGGCATCTTCTCGACCGCGGCCACAGGCGCATCGGTTTTATCTCGGGCGACCTCTCCCGAACCAGTTTTCGTCAACGATACAACGGGTATTTGAAAGCCCTCAAAAACAGCGATCTGTCTCCGGATCCGGATCTCGTCCGGACGGGCGGACTCGAAAACGGATATGAACATGTACGCGTACTGCTCGAAAACAAGGACATGACGGCCATTTTCTCTGCCAATGATATCAATGCGTTGTACGGATATCAGGCTATCATCGAACGCGGGCTCAGGATTCCGGATGACGTGAGTATCGTGGGTTTCGACGACATTGAAATGGCCAAGATGGCTTCGCCCCCCCTCACCACGGTGCGGGTTTACAAGGAAGAGCTGGGCTCGATCGCGGTCCGCGCCCTCCTTCAAATACTCCGGGGCGAGGTGAAGAAACCGGTGACGACCGTCGTCCCGACCCGGCTGATCGAACGGGGATCCGTCAAAGAAATCGGCCCTCCGGTGGCATCGCAGAAACAACCGGATGCCCCGACATTGAGAAGGCCGTCCAATGCCTCTCAACTTTCAAAAACAATCTCTTTGGAGGATTGAACGATGAAGAGACGATTGAATGTGTTCGGAATCCGCCTGATCCTGGGAGCGATGATGTCGTTTCAACCGTTTGTTTACGCCTCTCCATTCGGAAGAATCACTGGCACCGTGTTCGACAGCCAGACCAATGAGCCCCTTCCTTCGGCCAACGTGTTCATTTCGGGGACGAATTACGGCGCGGCGACCGACCTGAGAGGCCAATTTGTGATTACACA
>OMKS01000789.1_pt1 | contig 29328 bp, 31 predicted proteins | sample 1674721 | NCBI WGS metagenome assembly OMKS01 (sample SAMN06264996, study PRJEB25208) | sediment metagenome | isolation source: hot spring sediment | place: USA: California | collected 2014-09-02 | reverse complement strand
AATATTCTGACCTCATTTGCACTTGGCTCTCAGTTTGATCTTAAAACAGCTGCATGACTTTTTACGAGGTCATCAAAATAGATACATGACCAACGGCATATAAACAACGACACAAACGGAAACTCACAAACCTAACGGCTTTGTCTGTGCCCGAACGACTTCATCTCCGCTATCCTGTCCCTCTCTTCAAGACTGATGTGCCTGTATTTTTTTCCCATATCCACCCAGAGTACCAGCCCTAAGGCCATTTCTCCAAGTGTTGCAATTCCTCATTGAACTGGGGTATAAGAGAGGAAAAGGGATGGCGAAAATAATAAGGCACTTTGTTAAAGCGGCTGCTAAGCAGCCGCTAAATTAAAAAGGAGGTAGTATAATGGATGAAAGAGATGTTTACAGGGCTAAGGAGGCAATGCAGTCTGCGATGAAGAAAGGACCTATGAGGCTGGCGCTGATTATTGGAGCAATTCTGGTGTTTTTCCTGTTTTTAAAGCCATGGGCTCAGATTGGGGCGGGTGAAAGAGGTATTGTCCTTAATTTTGGCGCTGTTCAGGATAAGGTGTTAGATGAAGGACTACATTTCAGGGTACCTGTAATGCAGGAGATTATCCGGGTGGATGTCAAGGTGCAGAAAGCAGAGACAGATGCTGCGGCCGCCTCGGCTGACCTTCAGGATGTAAGCTCTACTGTTGCGATTAACTATCATATAATCCCAGACAAGGCAAATATTGTCTATCAGTCCATCGGCATACAATTTAAAGAGCGAATCATAGACCCTGCAGTGCTGGAGGTGGTAAAGGCTGTGACAGCCAAGTATACAGCAGAAGAGCTTATTACAAAGAGGCCGGCGGTAAGCGATGCAATGAAACTGTCCCTTACTGAAAGGCTCCTTGCGCACAACATAGCAGTTGATGCATTCTCTATCGTGGGTTTCAGCTTCTCCAAGATATTTATGGAAGCCATTGAGTCAAAGCAGACAGCAGAACAACTTGCACTAAAGGCAAAAAGGGACCTGGAGAGGATAAAGATAGAGGCAGAACAGAAGATTACAGCAGCCAGGGCAGAGGCAGAGTCCCTGAGGCTACAAAGGGCAAATATTTCACCGGACCTTATAGAGCTTAGAAAGATAGAGGCCAATCTCAGGGCTATAGATAAATGGAATGGGATACTCCCGCAGGTTACCGGTGGCGGGGCAGTACCATTTATCGGCATAGGTGAGATACAAAAGCGATAAACAAATAATCATAAACCCCGTTAGAAAGGACGAAGCTTTTACCCCGCCCTTTCTGTAAGGAATTAAAATTTTATCTATAGCATCCCCGCCATAAATGGCGGGGCTTTCTAACGGGGTAAAAAGGTAGAGAATCCCATTGGTTAGATATGCCTTACTGCTCATCATTCAAAATCATTTACCATTTAAAAGGAATTTGCCCGCAACGGCAGATAACAGAGCGCTTGGGGTTAACACCCAAAGGCTTCGCCCTTCTCAAGCACTCGAAACGTCAGGCGACATAGCAAATAATCATAATAAAAAAGATGGCTTCTACGGATAAAATAGTTTAGAAATATGTGTTAAGACCCATAGGGAGTGGGCATACCGGATGTGTACAGTTAGACTGGAGGAAAGCGTATGAAGGTAGAAGAGGTAATGAACAAGAAGATAGAATACATAGAACCCGAGGCCACGGTGTACGATGCCATAGAAAAGATGGTTGATAAAAGGATCCGGTCTTTACTGGTAAATCCCAAGGATGAGCAGGATGTTTATGGATTAATCACGGTAAGAGATATTGTGTTTAGGATTATAAATAAGAATCTTAACCCAAGGAAAATAAAGGTCGGAGAAATTACTTCCAAGCCATTGGTATGTGTTACCAAAGACATGCCCATCGAACATGTCATGGCCTTGATGGAAAAGTTCAATATTGCCAGGGTCATTGTGTGTGAAGAAGGCAAAGTCCGCGGGGTTGTATCTTTATTTGATGTCATGGCTGGTTCGCTGATAGAGAAAGCAATAGAGGGGCATAGTGCTTAAAGAGCTGTTTCTGGGCGGCAAGAAGGAACTGGAAGTCGTAGATAAGATGAAGAAACACATGGGGTTTCTTTGTTCAGCCTGTACGACCCTTAAGGCCGCGATAGAGAACCGGGATAAGGCGTTAATATCGAGTGTCTCCGATTTGGAAAGAGAGGGGGATATAGTAAGGAGGGAGATATTTTCAAATATCTATGAAGGGGCCTTTTTACCGTTTCTACGTCCTAATATATGCAGGTTCCTGGAAATAGTAGATAACGCCCTGGACGTAACGAAAGATGCGGCTATTGAATACACGGATTTAGAGTTAGATGAAGAAACAAAGGATGACTGTGCCAGAATTGCGGACATCAGTGCGAAGATGTGCGAGATGCTTTTAGCGGCCATTGAGACATTATCCGGACGTGCTGATTTGAGAGAAAAAAGCCTGGCTATTAGAATTTATGAAAAGAGGGTTGATGAGATAGAATTTGACCTGCTCAAAAGGCTCCGGACAAAAGAGATTAAAAACTTCTGGGAGGGCAAAGCACTCTCTGATTTTATACATGATCTTACCAGCATAAGCGATTTAATCGAAGATGCCAGTGATTATCTGCAGATAATAAATATAAGCCTACGATGAACTCGCCACCTGAATGCAGCCCATTCCAATTATAGCCTGTTTTCTCATTGCGCTTAGTGTCGGTTCCAACGACACAGCCAATGCCTTGGGGATATGCATAGGATGCCGGATAATATCCTTTAGAAGGGCTGTAATCCTGTTTGGGGTATTTGTTCTGATTGGAATACTGTTGCAAGGGCGAAAGGTGATGAAGACGGTTGGAAAAGATATCGTAGAAATGGATTTGCGTATTTTGGGCATATCTTTGCTTGTATCCGCCATTTTGATCATTATTTCCAACTGGAAGCGGCTGCCGGTTTCCACCCATCAGGTGATAATTGGAAGTTTAACCGGCTCTGGAACCGCCTTGGGGGCAGACGTGAACTACGGGTCACTTTTTGAGATTCTTCTTTCGTGGGTTATATCTCCCCTGGCGGCCTTTTTTGCGTCATTGATAATATACCGGGCCATGGAAAAGACCCTCTCCAAATTACCCTTCCTGCAAATTGAAAGGATTATCAGGGTGCTCTTGCTGGGAAGCGGGATTATCATAGCCTACACTACCGGGGCTAATGAGCTTGCTACCATCCTGGGACCGGTCATTCATGCCGGTTTGATCGATGAGACATGGGCATTCTTGGGAGGCTCTTTTTTGGTGTTTCTCGGTGCCGTTCTTTTAAGCAACCGGATAATAGAGACCATCGGCAAGGGGATAACGGCATTAGATCCTTATTCAGGATTTGCCGCGCAGTTTGGTGCCGGATGTTGCGTTTTTCTTTTTACCACCCTGGGGATGCCGATTTCAACAACCTATTGCATTATCGGTGGGATTACCGGTGTCGGGATGCTAAAAGGAACTGGCACGGTAAGTGTTAGTCTACTAAGAAAGATAGCCTTAAGCTGGATTCTGGCGCCTACTCTAGCGTTTTTAACTTGTTTCGCCATCGTCAGAACCCTGATTTGACCCGTCCATGGCTGGCTTCGTATCTTTAAAATTCTTGACATACTCACGATAACCATAATAGAGTCCTGGACATAGGCTGTAAATGACAAATTCCAACCCAAAGTTCAAAGGGGGATCAGGATTTAACTGAACAGGACGTTATGTTAGAACACTTTTTCAGCCCTGCTTCCGTAGCTGTAGTCGGCGCCTCACGTCAGCCGGGCAAGGTCGGGCATGATGTTTTAAAAAATATGATGAGTTATGGATACCAGGGGCAGATTTATCCCATTAATCCCGCTGCTACGGAGATACTGGGTATTAAGGTCTACCCGAACCTGACTTCCATACCCGGCCCGGTTGACCTGGCAGTAATTTGCGTGCCCGCGCCTTCTGTAATTCAGGTGGTCGAGGAATGTGCAGCCAGGAAAATCGACTCGATAGTGGTTATCACGGCGGGGTTCAAAGAGGTCGGGCCAGAGGGGGCCCGACTGGAGCGTGAATTAAAGGATGCTATCAGTAGATACGGCATACGCATGATTGGCCCCAATTGTGTCGGTCTGATCGATACAGCCTCCGGGGTTAATGCCTCTTTTGCGGCGGGCATGCCGCTTAAAGGCAACATCGGCTTTTTTTCCCAATCCGGGGCCTTGTGCGTGGCTATTTTAGACTGGTCTCTGGCCGAAGACATCGGCTTTTCCAAGTTCGTCAGCCTGGGAAATAAGACGGATATCTCCGAGATCGAGATGCTGCTGTCCCTGTCGGAAGACCCGGAGACCAAGGTTATTCTGGGGTATCTGGAGGGCATAAATGACGGGCTGGCCTTTATGGACGTGGCCAGGGAGGTTTCCAAAAAGAAGCCGGTTATTCTCATTAAGTCAGGCACCACGGCCTCCGGCGCCAAGGCGGCGTCCTCGCATACCGGCGCACTGGCCGGCTCAGATGCGGCGTTTCAGGCCGCCTTTCGACAGAGTGGCGTTATCCGCGCCCATTCTATCAACGACCTGTTCAATTACGCCCTGGCCTTTGCCTACCAGCCTCTGCCCAAAGGCCCCAATATAGCTATTATCACCAACTCTGGCGGGCCGGGGATAATAGCAGCGGATGCCTGTGACCGCTCCAATCTCATTCTGACTTCCTTAAACAAGGAGACCGTAGATAAGCTCAGAAAAATACTGCCGCCTATCGCCTCCTTTTATAACCCGGTGGATATTATCGGCGATGCGGGAGCGGAGCGTTACCTTAACACCCTGGCCATCATACAGGCAGACGATCAGGTGGATGCCATCCTGGTCTTGCTGACACCTACGGCTATGGTTGATGTGGCCGAAACGGCCAGGGCTGTTGCCGGACTTGCAAAACAATCGCCGAAACCTGTCTTTGCTTCCTTCCTGGGGAAGAAACGCGTGGAAGAAGGGAGAAAAATATTATTGCGAGAGGGCATCCCGCATTATAATTATCCTGAGGATGCCATCGCCGCCATGAACAGTATGTACCGCCAGCGTCGATGGGTGGATGAGCCCGCGCGCACGCATCTTTGTTACCTGGCGGACCGGGACAAGGTATGGCAGATATTTGACCGGGTGCGCGATGAAAACCGTAATCAACTTATAGAAGCCGAGGCGCGGGAAGTTCTTCAGGCCTATGGCTTTAAGGTTCCGGTCAATGTCCTGGCCCGCACCTCAAAGGAGGCGGTGGCTGCCGCTAATAGTATCGGGTATCCTGTAGTTATGAAGATTGTCTCGCCTCAGATCATTCACAAGAGTGACGTGGGTGGTGTTATACTAGGGGTTAAGACGGCAAAAGAGGTGGAGAAGGCCTTCTTTGAGATAACCTCACGGGCTAGGGCTAGGGCTCCGCAGGCCCCAATCCTCGGGGTGATGGTACAGGAGATGATAATGGGTGGCAAAGAGGTCATCCTGGGCCTGAGTAAGGACCCGCAGTTTGGGACGCTGATCATGTTTGGCCTGGGCGGTGTTTATGTAGAGGTGCTCAAGGACGTATCTTTTCGAGTCGTGCCCCTGGCCAGGGAAGACGCCCATGAGATGGTGAGGGAGATAAGGTCCTTTCCGCTTTTGCGCGGGGTGCGGGGAGAACAACCTGTAGATATTGAGGCCGTTGAAGAGACGTTGCTTATAATGTCTCAACTGGCCCAGGATTTCCCGGAGATTGTAGAAGCCGATGTAAATCCCCTGGTGGCCAGGCCCAGGGGCGAAGGGACCATAGCGGTCGATGCCAGGTTTACCCTGTCACGTTAAGTAACTAATTTTGGTCAACCCTGTTACATTAAGTGGGTAATTTTGATTATAAAGGATAATAAGTACATAATGTAACAGGGTCAATATGTTGAAGTTCTGGCAGGGACGTAACCACTACATCTTGATATATGAAGTGTGCCTAACGTAACAGGGTTTACCATAAGGGGGGCATGAGATGGTTACACTATATGTAAGTTCTACGGCCGGTTATTCCGGCAAGAGTATGGTTACTATGGGTATTGGCGCCCAATTGCAGAAAGACGGCTTTAGAGTTGGTTATCAAAAGCCTGTAGGTATCTTGCCGGTAGAAGTCGAGAACACCCTTACGGACAAGGATGCGTGGTTTATATATCGTTTTTTGAAACTTTCTGATCCGCTGGAGCTTATCTGTCCGGTGGTCATCACTCAAGATGTTTTAATAAATGCCCTGCGTGAGGATATGAAAGGCCTGGATCGTAAGATCGCCAGGGCCTTTAAAGGCCTTGCCCTTAACAAAGATGTTATGATAGTGGGTGGCTCGGGTAGTTTTCATACCGGCAGTTACATGGGCATACCGGCAACTAAACTAGTAAAGAGGCTTGAGGCGAAAATTCTCCTCATTGACCGGTATCAGGGGGAATTTTACGTCGACAGCATACTGGACGCCCAGGATAATTTCAAGGAACACCTTGTCGGTGTCATTTTGAATAACATAACGTCTGAATATATGAGCGACGTACAGGACTTAATAGTACCTTATCTGGAGAAAAAAGGGATAAGTGTCCTGGGGGTAGTACCGTATGACCCCCTTATGGGCTCGGTCAAGGTGGAGTATATAGCCGAACAACTCGGCGGGAAAGTCATTTGCTGTCATCATCGCCTTGATAATCTGGTGGAACAGTTCCTGATCGGAGGCATGCAGGTTAGGATGTTCCTGGAATATTTCAGAAAGTCTAAGAATGTGGGGGTCATTGTGGGAGGTGACCGGTCGGATATTCAGCTTGCTTCCATAGAAGGCGGGGCTAAATGTATTTTATTGACCGGTAACTTATATCCTAATGAGATAATTATCGGTCGAGCCGAGGAAAAGGAAATTCCCATCGTTGTCCTGTCTGGCGACACCTATACTGTGGCCAAGAATATGGAGAGGCTTTCTTTTCGTATAAGGCTGCGCGAGACAGAAAAGGTAGAAAGGGGTGTACAGCTTATTAAAGAGTACGTCGATTTTGATCGCCTGTATGCCAGACTTGGCCTGAAGAAAGAGTAACCGTTGGCTCACCGCAAAGGCGCAAAGGACGGAAAGAAAGACCTAAAGTGATAAAAGAAGAAGATAGATTTTCGCCTGAGAACACCTTTTATCTGTCATTCCGTGCTTGACACGGAATCCAGGGTTTCCCGTGAAAACGGGAACCCAGTTCATTTATATAGTTTCCTGCTTCCGCAGAGTCTGCCCCGTACTTGATACGGGGAACAGGTTCTGGATTCCTGCTTTCGCAGGAATGACACACGGGGCAGGAATGACGTTTTCATCGTTCTTTGTGCCGACCTGTCGGCATGTGTGTTTCATAGTAATAAAGAGAATTGTCAGCAGTCTTTAAAACTTTGCGCTCTTTGCGGCTTTGCGGTGAACTATTATAACTAGATGAGGTTATACGGATAATGTCCAAAGAAATAACATTGATGGATGAGAAAGAGATTAACCGTGTTTTGACCAGAATGGCTCACCAGATTCTGGAGAGGAACAAGGGGGTAGAGGGGCTGGCCCTCGTAGGCATTCGAACCGGTGGTGTTTTTCTGGCCCAGCGTTTGAAGGGGAAAATTATGCATACGGAACAGGCGGATGTGCCCATGGGCATACTGGATATAACCCTTTATCGTGATGACTGGAGTATGATTGGTCGCCAGCCATTGGTTCATAAAACAGAGATAGGTTTCCCTGTCGAGGATCAGAAGATTATCTTAGTGGATGATGTTCTTTTTACCGGGCGCACGATTAGAGCGGCGCTGGATGCCCTAATGGATTTTGGGCGTCCCAAAGGGGTGGAGTTGGCGGTACTCGTGGATCGCGGTCATCGGGAGTTGCCCATCGAGCCTCAATATGTAGGCAAAAAAATCAATACCGCCTTTTCCGAGAGGGTAAACGTCTTTTTAAAAGAGGTGGGTGGGGAAGATAAGGTTATCCTGGAGACAGGGACAGGGCTTGAGAAAAGGTGAACAACATCTGGAATTAATTCAAGAATTCTTGACACAGATAACCCAGTTGCATATATAGGGATGGTGCAAATCAAACCAGCTATAAGAGAGAAATTCGAAATTCGAAGCACTAAATCCTAAACAATACCAAATGACCAAAATCCAAAAATTGCTGATGGCCGACAGCTGATAGCTGACCGCTATCCTAATTTGTTTCAGATTTAGATATTAGAATTCAGCATCTTATAGCAGGGAAAAGGTCTAATGGGTGGCGATATGAACCTGGCGATTATTGAGAAAGAAGGGCTGCGTTTGTTTGTGGCGGAGATTTTGCGCCAGAAGAATACCGTGGTCGGCGTAAAGGACCAGTCGGCAGTTTCTTCCATACCCGGGGATAGCGGCTTTTACACTTATGCTCCTATTAATTCACCGGAGGAGCTGACCCTTTCTTTTGATGTTACGCTTATCCCTCCCAAAAAATATCTTTTGCCGGCCTATGAGCAGCTTTTGACCTTTAATCTGTCGCCGGGATCAATCAAGGCGGATGTGCCGAAAGAAGAATTGATTGTTTTTGGTGTACACCCGTATGACATTATAGCCATAAACCAGATGGATAAGGTGTTTTCCACTGTTCCTCAGGATAACCACTACCTTGAACGTCGTAAGCGGACCACGATTATCGGCATCGATCCGGTTAAGGTAGCGCCCAGGGCCTTCTGGAGCAGCATGGGGGCTGACACTGTGGCGAGTGGTTTCGATTTGATGTTGACCGATATTGGCCAATGTTATGTAGTGGACGTGGGCAGTAAAAAAGGGGCTTCGCTTCTCAAGATGGCCCCCCGGACCAGAGAAGCTGCGCCGGCTGAGGTGAAAGAAAGGGACAAGGTACGGGCGGGGGCGAGAAAACGCTGCGACGCCAACCGGTTGAGTTTTTCTTATCTTGAACTCCCTTCTCTTTTAGATGGCAAAGAGGAACACGTTATCTGGGAGGAAAAGTCCCATCTTTGTTTTAGTTGCGGGACCTGTAATTTAGTATGTCCAACCTGCTACTGTTTTGATGTTCGGGACGATGTCTCCATAGACCTTAAAAAAGGTAGCCGCTATCGTACCTGGGATGGGTGTCTTTTGAGCGACTTTGCCCAAGTAGCGGGCGGCGGTAATTTTCGCGGCCATCGGGCCGATCGCTATCGCCACCGTTTTTATCGTAAGGGGCAGTTTATATACAGGCGTTTTGGCGATATTGCCTGCGTGGGGTGTGGACGTTGTTCCGCACAATGCCCGTCTGATATAGCCGATCCCGTAGCGGTCTTTAATCGTTTGAAGGAGGGTATCTGATCATGGGCTCACCATCTCCCTACCTGCCCGGTCTCGCCACTATTATGAAGATCGAAGAGCAGACGGCTATGGAAAAGCTGTTTATGGTTCGTCCTAATGATGGAAAGCCTCTGGGGCATAAGCCGGGACAGTTTGTCGAGGTTTCTGTATTTGGCGTGGGCGAGTGTCCTATTTCTGTTTCTTCGGCGCCCAACAAAAAAGCAGATTTTGAGATATGTGTGCGCCGGGCCGGCAATGTTACCAACGCCTTGCATAACCTGAAAGCGGGAGATGTTATCGGCATACGCGGCCCTTATGGCACCCATTTCCCGGCCGAGGATCTCAGAGGTAAAGACCTTTTGTTTGTGGCCGGGGGGTTGGGAATCGTGCCTTTGAGGTCCTTTATCAACTATGTTCTGGAAAGGCGAAAGGATTACGGCAGAATAATCGTGCTCTTCGGGGCCCGAACACCGGCCGACCGTCTTTTCAAGGCAGAGCTTGCCTCCCTGGCAAGGCGCCCTGACCTTGAATACCTGGAGACCGTGGATGTAGGCGATGCCTCCTGGAAGGGCAATGTGGGGGTTATTACCACCCTTTTCCCGAAATTTGCCATTGATCCTAAAAAGACGTATGCCGTTATGGTCGGACCGCCGGTGATGTACCGCTTCGCCATAGCTGCGGCCAGGGCCAAGGGCCTGGCCGATGATCATATCATCGTTTCCTTCGAGAGGAAGATGAAATGCGGTTTAGGCAAGTGCGGCCACTGCCAGATGGGGCCGGTTTATGTCTGTCAGGAGGGGCCGGTGTTTAACTTTGCGGCGATAAAGAACCTGGAGGAGGCCTTGTCATGAGCAAGCCAAGGGTGGCCATCTTTGATTTTGCCGGCTGCGAGGGCGATCAGTTGCAGATCGTCAACCTGGAAGAGGTTGTGCTGGATGTCTTGGGACGGGTGGAGATAGTCACCTGGCGTGAGGCCATGAAGGAGCAGAGCGACCATTATGACATTGCCCTGGTAGAAGGTTCCATCACCCGAAAGAGTGACGAAGAACGGATAAAAGCCATCCGGGAAAAGGCCGGGATACTGGTGGCCATAGGGGCCTGTGCTACTATCGGCGGTATTAATTGCATGAAGAATTTTCAGGATGAAAAATTCGTGCGGCGTTATGTCTATGGCGATAAGGCCCATTGGTATAATACTTATGCGGCCCGGCCGGTTTCGGCGGTAGTTCCGGTAGATGCCAATGTCCACGGTTGCCCGATAAACCGTGAGGAGTTTGTCCAGGTACTCAAGGCCCTGTTGCAGGGCAAGAAGCCTTTTATCCCCAATTATCCGGTGTGTGTGGATTGTAAGAAGGCGGGGAATGTCTGTGTGCTTCTCAAGGGCCAGTTTTGTATGGGGCCGGTGACCAGGGCCGGCTGCGGGGCCTGTTGTGTTACCGAGGGGGCCTATTGCTGGGGCTGCCGCGGCCTGGTAGATGACCCGAATATGGATGCAGCCCGCGAGCTGTTGGGGCGTTTTGGCATCTCCGCCGGTGAAGCGATCGGGCAAATAAGGCTTTACGATGGGTATCGGGAGGAGGCCAGATGAGCAAGTCTGCTAAACGGGAACTTCATATCCGGGTGGATCATTTAACGCGGGTGGAAGGGCATGGCAATATAGTAGTCAATGTCTCCAACGGCAAGATCGAGGATTGCCGCTGGGAGGTAGTGGAGGCCCCCCGGTTTTTCGAGGCCATGGTCAGAGGCCGGAAATGGTATGAGATGCATCATATAACCTCCCGCATCTGCGGGATATGTTCCATCGGGCATACCTTAGCCTCGCTCCAGGCCACGGAAGCGGCCTTGGGTATTGAGGTCTCGGAGCAGACCGTGCTCCTTCGCAAGCTGGCTCTCCATGCGGAAAACCTGCAGAGCCATATTCTCCATGTGGGCTATCTTGTTTTGCCGGACCTTATGGGGGTGGGTAGCGTTGTACCACTGGCCGGATCGCATCCGGCTGAGTTGAAGACGGTTATTCGTATCCACCGCTTATCTAACGAGTTTAGTGATACGATTTGCGGCCGCACTACGCATCCGCAAAGGCTGGTTCCGGGTGGCTTTGTTAAGTATCCAAAGGTGGATGAGTTAAAGAAACTGCGTCAGGGGCTTACAGAGGCGCTTTCTGATCTGAAAGAAGTAGCCCGGTTAGTCTGTTCATTGGCGGAACGCTTTCCGGCATTTAGCCGGGAAACAGAGTATATCGCCCTCAAGTCAGACCAGGAATATGCCATGTACCACGGCCAGGTCGGTTCAAGCGATGGAGGGACATGGGCGCCGGGCCAGTATAAAGAGGTAACTAACGAGTTTTGCGTCCCGCACTCCACGGCCAAATATACAAAACATAACCGCGATTCTTACATGGTGGGGGCCTTGGCCCGGTTCAATCTGAACTCCGACAGGCTTACCCCGGAAGCCAGGGCCGTGGCCGGGCTCTTTAAACTTAAGCCGGTTTGTTATAACAGCTTCATGAATAACGTGGCCCAGATCGTGGAGTGTGTACATTCCGCAGAGGATTCCATAAACATTATAGATAGAGTCCTCGGCCGGGGTCTGGCGCTGGAGGATATTCCACCTATCAAGGTGTGCGCCGGCCGCGGGGTGTCTGCCGTGGAAGTCCCACGCGGGATACTCTTCCATGATTACCAATACGATGACGCCGGGACATGTACCGGGGCCAACCTGATCATTCCAACCAACCAGAATCACAATAACATCTATCACGACCTGCAGGCCCTTTTACCTTCATTGCTGGGTAAGCCGGAGAAAGAGATAGAATTGGGGTTGGAGATGCTGGTCCGGGCCTATGACCCGTGCATTTCGTGTTCAGTACATTACTTAAGAGTGAAATTTATATAACTATTTAGCCACGAATAAACACGAAGTTATACAAATAAGGCAAAATCAATTTCGTATGATAAATTCTTAGAGCCTCTTGCAAGGGTCTTGTAACTGGCATTTTTGTCATTCCGGCGAAAGCCGGAATCCAGTAATTTCAAGTAGATTAAGACACCTCTGGACACCGGTTTTCACCGGTGTGGCGATTTTTATAACAGTCTCTTTATACAGGATTTTCTCTTTATTTGAGTCCATTTGTGTCAATTCGTGGCTAAATGCTGCGTATCATTCATACCGCAAGGCATCGATCGGGTTGAGGTGAGCGGCCTTGCGGGCCGGATAGAACCCGAAAAAGATCCCGACCATCGCGGAAAACGCGAAAGCCAGGAGCAAAGCCTGCCAGGAAATGAGCACCGGCCAGTCCGACATGGCAGCCATGATCTCGGCTCCAGTCAATCCGAGGATGACACCGAGTACACCCCCGACAAGACTCAGAACCAGGGATTCGATCAAGAACTGGGTCAGGATATCGCTTTCCTGTGCCCCCACCGCCATACGAATACCAATTTCCCTGGTGCGTTCAGTCACTGACACCAGCATGATATTCATGATACCGATACCACCGACTACGAGCGAAACCAGGGCGATGGAACCTAAGAGGAGCGATAGGGTATTGTACGCGCTCTGGGCCGCCGCCAGTATCTCAGAGAGATTGCGCACGGTGAAATCCCGGTCCGCGCCCTTTACGATCCGGTGCCGTTGGTCCAGAAGAGCATTAATTTCCTCCTCGGCCTTGGACATAAGGCCCATATCTCTGGCCTGGATCATTATGACGCGGACTGTGCCCGGGATATGAGTCCCGAACAGTCTTTTCTGCGCGGTGGTGATGGGAACATAGATAGCATCGTCCTGGTCATCGCCACGAGGGGACTGTCCCTTGACCGCGAGGACCCCAATGACCTGCATCGGCATCTTTTTGATCCGTACTATCTCGCCTATGGGATCGGCGCCACCGAAAAGATTGTTCACCACGGTCTGTCCAAGAAGAGCCACCTTTGCCGCTGCTTTTGTCTCTTGTTCCGTAAAAAAGCGGCCCGCTGTCAACGTCCAATCCCTGATTGCAAACATTGAAGATGTTGTCCCGGTGACCCCTGTACTCCAGTTCTGGTTGCCGTAAACGACCTGGGCTACTCCACCCCAAACAGGCGCTACCCGGGCTACGCTCGGACAGTTCTGGACGATTGCTTCTGCGTCGGCCAGGGTCAAGGTAGAAACCGTGCCGGACCCCATACGCACGCCGCCGGCGGTTGTAGCCCCCGGAATGACGATGAGCAAATTGGATCCTACGCTTTCAATCTGAGCAGAAATCTTGGCGCTGGCGCCGGAACCGATGGCCACCATTACCACGACTGCGGCCACGCCGATGATGATGCCAAGCATGGTGAGCAGCGACCGCATTTTGTTGGCCTTGAGGGCATTCAAGGCTATTCTCAGGCTGGTTGAAATAAACATGTTTCGGGTTACGAGTTAACCTCCTATTCTGGGTTCATTTGGTCTGTCTTCTATGACCTGTCCATCTCTGAAAACTATATGCCTCCGCGTAAAGGCAGCGATGTCCGGTTCATGGGTTACTATAATAACTGCGATCCCGTGTTCACTATTCAGCCGCCGGAAGACCCCCATTATTTCAACACTGGTCCGGGTATCAAGATTTCCCGTGGGCTCATCGGCCAGGATAATGGAAGGGTTATTGACGAGGGCCCGGGCGATCGCTACCCGCTGCTGCTGGCCGCCGGACAGCTGGTTGGAATGGTGGTGTTCGTGCCCGGAGAGACCTACGATTTCCAGGGCCTCAAGGGATTTCGTGCGGCGTTCCTTTGCCGGAATGTGGCTGTAGATAAGGGGGAGTTCTACGTTTTCCAGCGCGGAGGTGCGACGCAGAAGGTTATAACCCTGGAAGACAAACCCTATCCGGCGATTGCGAATGGTAGCCAGCTGCTTCACGGAAAGGTTGCCGACGTCTTTCCCTTCCAGGAGGTATTGACCGCTTGTGGGCCGATCCAGGCACCCCAGTATATTCATGAAGGTTGATTTACCGGATCCCGAGTGCCCCATGATGGCCGTGAACTCTGCAGCGCCGATGGAAAGGGTGACATTGTCCAACGCCTTAACGGCTATATCGCCTAAGCGATATATCTTGGTCAGGTTTCGGGTATCGATCAGCGCCGTCATACGTCTTCTTAGAAGGGCCTGAACCGCGGAGACTTGTTCGCTTCAGACTTTTTCCCCGTAGAAAGCGTTTCTGTTGCCAGGAGGTCTCCTTCCGCGATGTTGCCCTTGAGGAGTTCGGCGTGTTGACTGTTTGCGATCCCAAGTTTGACGGCTACGGGCTCAAGACGGTTATCGGGATGTAACTTCCATACGAGAGGGCCTTTGGGAGTTTCCCGCACGCTTTTTTTGCGTTCTCCTTCTGGTGGCGTGAACCGCAGCGCCGCAGTGGGGATTTTGATGACGTTTGATCGCTCGTCAATCAGGATGGAAACATTGGCGGTCATTCCCGGTCTCAGCTTAAGAGAAGGGTTGTCCACGCTGACTATGACATCATAGGTCACTACGTTCTGCGCCACTTGAGCCGCATTGCGCACCTGTAGCACCTTTCCCGCGAAGGTCTCGCTTGGATAAGCGTCAACGGTGAACGTCGCTCTCTGCCCAGGCTTCGTGACGCCGATATCGGCTTCATCGACGCTTGTATCCACCTGCATCTTAGTCAAATCCTTAGCAATGGTAAAGAGTACCGGCGCTTGAAAACTGGCAGCGACCGTTTGTCCCGCATCCACATTTCGTGACACCACGATGCCGTTTACGGGGGAGCGTATCGTCGTGTACTGCAAATTTGACTCCGCCAGGTTAAGGGCGGCCTTGGCCTGCAAAACGGCAGCTTCAGCGGCGCGAAAGGAGGCCGAGGCTGATTGGTAAGTGGTTTCAGCCGTGTCCACATCGCTCTGGGCAACCAGGTCATTTTTCATTAATTCGCGATAACGCTCGAATGTTCTCTTGGCATCGGTGACCTGTGCCTGTTTCTGGTCCAGATTGGCGAGGGCGCTCTTATGGTTTGCCCGGGCCTTCTCCACCTCGGCTTGAAAAACGGCGGGGTCGATCTGGGCAATAATCTGGCCTTTTTCTACTCGAGAGTTGAAATCAACGTAGATTTTTTCGATAGTGCCGGAGACCTGGCTTCCAACCGACACCAGAACAACCGGATTCACTGTTCCGCTGGCCAGGACGGTGGAGGCGATAGCACCCCGTTCCACTTTTACTGTTTTGTATCCAACCGCATCTTTTTCGCCCTTCAAGGCATAGAAAACGACCCCGATGGCTATAAGAAAGATCAGTAGAGCTATATAAAATCGCTTTTTTTTCATCTGAAACACCTTCACCGCGAAGACGCAAAGAACGCGGAGAATAGTTTTTTTGTCTCTTTAACCCACTTTTCTCTGTGCCATGCTTCTGTCTCTGTGTCTCTGAACTCTATTTTCTGTCTCCCGTCTGCTGAACGCTGACTGCTGACCGCTGATCGCTGAAAGTTAATCTCCCCACCGCCCTTAAGAGCCTGGCCACGGCTACCTTGTGGTCATAGAGCGCCTGGATATGATCGACATTTGCCTTTGTATATAGTATCTGGGCGTCCATAAACTCAATGGCTGATCCAAGCCCTGCTTTATAGCGGCCTTCCGCCAGATCCAGATTTTCCCGGGCCTGAATCACATTTTTCTCCGTAGTCTGTATCAATTCTTCAGCCTCTTTTGTGGCCCAAAAGGCCTGTTCAACTTCCAGACATACATTTTGTTCAAGGACTTCTTTTTCTGCCTGTATTTTTTGGAGTTGGGCACGTGACTCAGCTACCTTGCCTTTTGTAGCAAAACCGGAAAAAAGAGGAAAGGTTATAGTAGCCCCCAGGTTCCAGTTTTTGTCCTTAGGGTATTCATCCCCTTCGAGGTTGTAAGCGGCGTTACCGCTAAGGCGCGGATAATATTCTCCCAGGGCAGAGTCCAAGGTTGCCTTCTGGGAATTATATTGGGCATCCAGGGCCAGGGTGTCCGGGCGGTTTTTAAGGGCCTCCCCGGTGACGGCGGTAAGCTCTTCACGGAAAGGGACAAATTGCAGGTTATCTTCCACTGTATAAGCTATAGAAGTCCTGACCCCCATAGCATTATTCAGAGAGGCCCTGGCGACCTTAAGGGCGTTCTCAGCCTTGATTTTGTCCAGATGGCTATTGGCCAGGTCAACCTCAGCCTTCGTGACATCGATTTTTGCCCTGGTGCCCACCCGGTAGAAGGCCTGGGCCTGTTTGAGATGTTCTTCCCGTTGGCGTATGGTTTCTTCAGCTACGGACAGCAACCTTCGTGACTTAAGCAGGTTATAGTAAGCCTGTTCAACGTTAAGAATAACTGCTTGTAAAACATCCAGCGCCTCATATTCGCTCATAGTGAGATTCTGGCGGCTGGCCTCTATCTTTCCACCCGTTCGGCCAAAATCATAAAATAGTTGAATAAGGTTAACTCCCGACGAATAATTACTAGTGGTTCCGCCTGCTGACATAAAGCGACCGGAAAATTCCGTATGTACACGGTCATAGGCGGAGTGCAGGCTTATCTGCGGCAGATAATCGGCCTTGGATTGAGTTACCCGGGCCTGGCTGGCCTCCACCGAACTACGCGCCGCTTTTAGAGTGGGCTGGTTTTTTAGGGCGATTTCAATACATTGCGTTAAGGCTAAGACATCTCCTTCTTTAAAGGGGAGTGTTTGATCAGCAGATATTGCCGGTGGATGGCAGAGTAAAAAAAGTATTGTGCAACAGATTATGACCACGATTTTATTACATCGGCAACAAAATACCTTGTTATGCCGGACTTGATCCGGCATCCAGAGCCTTTTGGATTCCCGCTCCCCGATCGTTGTCGGGGACAGGTTTCGCGGGAATGACAAAAGGGGCGGGAATGACGGATTAGCGTATGTTATTGCTGAGGTAATATTCCGGAACATGATCTGGAATGATACTTGGAATCAATTCAATTGGCAAGGGGAAGAAAATTGCTCGACAAAAAAACACTATTTTCTCTATGCTGGTTCCTGACTCCTGAGTAGGCTTTATTTAAAGTTTTTCGTATTCCTTACTGACAGCAGGATCGCTTAAAAGGCTGGCCACTTTCTGGCGTGATGAAGGACTCTTAATATTTGAATACTTGGCACTTTTACACGGTAAACCACAATAAAAGGAGTACCCGATACAATGAGTTCTCTTGTTCCTGATACACGTCCTATTCTACCCATATTTGGATATTCCACTAGATATTCTACAGATTCCCTCACTCTTTCAGCCATTCGATCTGCTGCTTTGGGATTGTCTAAGGCAATAAAATCTCCGGCATCTTTGATGTCTCTAATCGCCGGACGTGTCCACTCAAGATGCACGCTGTCTCCACTTTTTCAACTCGGCAACAGCTTCCTCGTGACCAATAATGTCTCCTGCATCTGCTGCAGCGATACCTTCTTTTATTGCAAGGATGTGCCATTCCTGAACTGTTAAAAAATCCTCAATTGCCTGAGATGCTAAAGCGGACTTCGACTGTTTAGTGGTTTTAGCTAATTGCTCCAGTCTTTTGGATAAATCCTTTCTTATTGTTAAAGTGGCTCCCATGTGTTTCACCTGCCTATAATATAAAATTTTTTTACTTTATTGTAGCACAAAAACCAACGTGAATCATGCACAAAATAGGCTATTGCTGACAAAAGAGCCTCTTGCAAAAGCCCCCATTCTGTCATTCCTGCAGCGATTCTGAGCGGGAATCTGGTTCTAACTAACTGCTTGAAAAACCATATCCGTCCCCGAATGCTTTTAAAAGAGGTTGTCATTCCCGAAATGTTTAATCGGGAATCTGGTTTAGAACCATATCCCCGATAAAGGCATTCGGGGACGGATAGAAGCATTCGGGGATGACAAACAGTTTTGCAAAAGCCTCAAAATATAACCAATTATTAACACGATAAAAGCTTTGATAGATGAGGATTTGCCGGTATTTTCAAGCCGTTATAAAAAGTCCCTAAATCACCTTGACACGGTAGAGGTCGGGATTCGATACCCCTCGCGCCTACCACTTCTTATCCCATGAAAAAGAAGCCATCTTTATTTAACCCTCCATGCAAGGACAGAATATGATTTTTCGTCATCAAGCTTGTCTTTCACAAGGTCTAATGCCTGCTTGGAATACAAAAGCTTTATGTTCCCCCTGATGTCAAACTCTTTCCCAGTGTCTGAAGACTTTTCACAGACAATCAACCCTCCCATAATATTATTTACTCCTCCACCACCTACTTGCGTAAAACTCACATTATTTCCGAGTATGATAACCAGCCCTTTCCAGCTAATATTTCCTCCAAACTCAAAATCATATCCGCTGCCCTCTATCACTAAAATTCCTACCCCTGTTGTATTCCCTGTTATCTTGACATTTTGTGTCGCAGTTACATAGATTATCTTCGGGTCCGCAACGCTTCCTGTATTAATGCTAGAGAAGCTTGAGGGATTGGTAAGTGTGTAATCTGCCATACCTTGTATAAGAGAGGCAAATTCAGAGACCCTATCCTTTGTCAATTCAGTGCTTGTGCCCACACTTGGGTCTGAGCCTGTTCCTTTTACATTGTCTTGCTGCTGAGAAGAAAGTCCACTGATAATGGCGTTTTTCTGAGCATCATTATCCGCGGTATCACCTACCGAGATTCCATTTTTCGCAGTGGCAGTTCCTGTAGGGTTCCCTTCTGAATCAGTCAATTGATAATCTCTGCCATCTACCAAAAAGCTGTTTCCATTGAAGTTTGTGTGTGACTCACCGACAAGACTTACTGAACCTGGTATGGGTGGGAGTGAATTCTTTCTTATCAACATCTCGACCACAGCAGTTGCGCCTGCTATTGTGCCGGTAGATTCTACGATGATTTTGTCAGGACTTCCGCTGATGTTTTTCAGTCTTATGGTGAATGTGCCTGTGCCGCTGCCCACATTTACTGTCCCCACAGAGGCGGGTAGAGTAATCGAATAATAAGAAGTGGTATTGGTTACAGTAATCGTTCCAGTGGGAGATGGAAAATAAAAACTGCTATTTGCCCATGGATAGTTTGAACTGCTATCAGGGTCATTGCCTGCATCATGCTTGAGATAATACTTCATCAGCTCAATACCTGCTTCTGCAACATGGAATGCCTGTTTTGAAGAACGATAATTAGCAGAAAGCCAACCCTCGACTATAGATAGATTTGTTGCAGCAATTCCCATTGCTGTAATTACCAGAAGCATGAGAAGGGCTGTAATTAAAGCAACACCATGCTCGTCATGTATAATGTGTTTATCTGTCTTTTTTCTCATAATATTTCCTCATCAATTCCTCAAATCAACAGATGACGTGAGGATAAAGGTCCCCTTAGTTCCAGTATCAGGTCTTGGGTGCGGCGTCTCAGCAGTAATGGTGATATTGATTCTTGTCGTTGGCGTCCCAATCCTTTGAAGGGTAAATCGTGTGATGTTTGGTGCGAGGGGTTGACGGTTTCCGGTAATCGTTGGACAGCCATATGAATAGCCAAGTGTACCAGGACCGTCACTTTGAGAGTCATATCTTGAAAATCTATGAGTGCATACCCCCCCGCCAAATGCGGTTTCGTCCGTGGTAAAAGTGATGTCGCTGTCAGAAGTGCCTTCACCGTTAAGTATCGTAATACTCTTAAGCCCCTTCATTGTCCTCGTAACAAAATCCATGGCCGCCCTCGCATTGCCCTGCATTGTTACAACCATGTTCTGAGATGAATAACTCCTGTTAGTGCTTGCAAAAAGAGACGTAAGTGCTGCAAGCACGAGCCCCAGTAACGCCATTGATATCAATAGCTCAATAAGCGTAAAACCTTTATTGTCAGATACCTTTTTCATTTTGCCACATATGAAGAAATATTAACCTGCTTGCTTACACTAAAAATATCCGTCCATGTTACACGCACCTCAATTAGTTTGAGATTGCCTGCAGCAGGCTCTGTAATCTGCCATTGTCTCGAAAAACTGCCTATAGGTTCTGGCGTAGTCCACTCATTCGTAATGGTCAAGTCTGAAAAGTCATTGCTTTTAAATTGCTCCATCTTTTCCTCAGCAAGGGTGGTTGCAGCAGTTACCCCCTTTGCAGAGGCATTGCCCCGTATTGCTGTAACTTGAAGACCCGCGACCGCAATCAGCCCCGTCGCCAGAATAAGCATCGCGATCAGCAATTCAATAAGGGTAAAGCCTTTCTTATCTGAAAAATACTTAAGTTTCATTGGATATATTACCTATCCTGCCTGTCCATTGTATTGTAAATTTCTTCGTCCTACCAGCCAACGTTACTTTTACTGTTCCTACATCACCTACAGGGACCATGCCTCTGCTATTAAAACTCAAACTACTACCACCAGTGTAACTAATAGTAACCCCAGGATAATCATTTGCAAGGTTTCTTGTGAATGGCCCTCGGGGATCATTGGGCCGTGGATAACTATGGGTTGTGGTATTGTCGAATGTTACAGTTATTGATTGATTCGTTTTTATTGCGGTCATTTTTGCATTCTGCAAATCTGACCATACCGCTCTTGCAGCGCCATTTAATCTATAAGTATTTATCATGCTGCCCATTTGCGGATAAGCTATGGCTGCCAGGATGGCCGTCAGCGCCACCACTATCATCAATTCCGTCAGAGTAAATCCACGGTGATCCCCTGGCAGGTTCATTCTATGCTTCCTTTTTGGCCACTCGGCTCATTCCTGAATACATAGCTGCAAGAACTGTGCCTGCGTAACCCTTATCAACACGCTGTGGGATAACATTAAGAAATTGTTGCAAAGAAGGGAGATACTATAATGATGCATAATGAGAAATGTTTTAAAAAGTTTTACACATGCTTAAAAAATTTGGTGTATAAAGACAGCAAGGGGATGTATGTCCTCTATCCGAGATATCTGAAAGAAATAGTCCGCAGGCTCAGGGTATCTCCAGGGTAAGCGTCTGTGACGATTTCCCGCCATCGTTATCGACTGCGGTAACCTTTACCTGGTATTTGCCGGCCTTTTTCTGGGGTGTCTGCCATGTAATTATCCCGGTCATTGGATTGATGGTCATACTTTCGATAGATGTATCCAGAGAGAATGTGATAGGGTCATTGTCCGCATCTATCGCCTTCACCTGAAGTATTAACGGGGAATCCTGCCTGATCGCTAGCGCCTTCTTCTCCTCAGTTATCTGAGGGGGGCTGTTAAATACCCAGACCGGAGAGGACTGGACAGGCGCAAGCGCACTGTCTCCCCGATAGGGCGTAACCTTTACCGCAATCCAGCGCTTTTTATTTAACAAACTGCCTGAGAGCGATACCTCATTCGCCTTCGGGATCTCAACCCCGTCTTTCATCCACTGGTATTTAAGGGTGACGCCTTCCTCCCGCAGCCTGACATCCGCCTTTAAGGTATCCGAAACGGTTGCACTCCCGGGTATGATCTTAACATCTACCACCCGGGAGTCTTGTTCAGGCGCTTTTTTCGCAGTTTCCGGCCTGAGCATCTTATTAATCCCCAGGACACCCCCAGGTGCTCCGGATGGCCTTTTCGCGGACATGCCTTCAGGCGCCCTGGCCTTTTCCGTATGAATTTGCCTGAAGGCAAGAATAAGGAGGAGCAGCACCCCGAATATTGCTGCCCCCCATAGCAGAAACCTTTTCTTTCCCTTTTCTTTCTTTTTCACCTGATTCGCATATCCCTCCAGTAGATATAGTCCACAAGGGATGAAGGAACATTAGGTATGACGTTTAGATTCTGAAGCCCTCCGGTTGATGTATTGACAAAAACAGATCCCGATAACTGACCGGTAACCGGGTCTCGTCTGACAGAGACTATAGGCGCGGAGGACATTCCGTCACCGAGTGATAACGTCCTGCTTGCATCGGTAAGCTGTCCAGCGGCAGTGGTATAACCGACGGCGTAAAGGGTCGAGCCTCCGCCTGCTTCACATGGATTTGACGACTGTGAGGGCTTGTAAGTGGTGAAATATACCACGCCGCCAAAGACTGTCGGGGGGCTCAGTATCTTCTCACCCTGACCGGTCATATTTATATACCAGCCCTGGCTGGTTACCTCTCCAGACTGAACAGTGTAGTTTGTCAGGTCGCTGAGACTGTAGGATGCACAGCTTGACGCATCGTACAGGCAGCCCTCTTTTATGGCGAAAAATTTCTCCTGGGCATTGGGTGCGGTGGGATCGGACTTGTCCCCGGTGCCGAAATATATCCAGAGATTGTTCCGGGTATCGAATGACCCGACGGCTTCTGTATAAATAGGACGTATCTGTCCGCCCGGGGCATCGAACAGCATGGAGGCGAACCAGTTGGCCGTATTGCTGTCATGCACGGAGAACCTGTACATATCCCCGCCCAGATCACCTAAATAGACCCGGTCTATAAAACCGTCAAAGTTTATATCTACGGCATAAGGCGGCGCCGGGGCGCTATGGCCCATTGACGTATAGCTCCAGATGCTTGCCCCGGTCTGCGCATTCACTATATAAATGGCCTTTCCGTTGATACCGGCAGAATCATAGCCGCCGCTCATTATCACCACCCACACCTCGTTGCCGCTGATATTCACCCGGTTTATGGCGGGCCTCCCCCACGTCTCACCTGAGGTATTAAAACTCCAGAGCCAGGAAGGGGATGTGGTATTGGTGATGTCAAGGGCGTTGAACTGATTCCCTCCCTGCCTTTCACCCACGACGGCGATGGTGCGCCACTCACAGGCTGTCTTGGAGGTCGCAATCGCTCCTGTGCCGTCGCCTGTGCCGAACCAGACATCCTCCACCCTGACCGGCAGGTCCACGAAAAAGGTATGGGCGGTCCTCATATTCTTGAGTTTGCCGAGAAGATTGGGTGGGATGAACGCCCATAGCTCATATCCGTCGCTGGCCCGGAAGGCATGGAGCGCGCCGTCATTCGCGCCGGCGAGTACGATCTTTGTCCGGTTTTTGTAGGTATCATAGAACTCGCCTGTGCCGCTGTAGCCGTAATCGAAATAGAACTTCTTGGGGGCGCCGACTATAACCGGGCCGGAATGGAATATGTCTCCGAGCTTCCAGCTTCTTTCTTCGGTAGTATTGCCGTCGCCATCGTCATCGTAAGAGTCTATGCCCCTTACATAATTGATGAGCTTGTCCCTTTCCGTATCATTTGCGACACCGAGATCGGCAGCGGTTATGTTTATATTATTAAATGCAACGAGGGCATTGTTTTTTACAGTGTATATCGTCCGGGTGGAGGCTGCCCGGTCTCGGAGCACGGTCCCGGCATCCCACAGGGTGCCGGTTATACTTCCCGAAGAGTTGATAGAATATGCATAGAGGTGGCCTTTCCAGAAGGCCCCGTCCGACGGTTCAAACGATGCCTGATAAAGTACGTCCCCGCCCGATGTCATCAGCGACGGGACGGTAGGCGATGTGAAGGAGTAAGACTTTTCAATGATGTCGGCTAGTGCGGAATCCAGGGCCGCTGCGAGCTGGCTGGCATTATCCGAGGTAAGATAAAGTCCGTGTCCGTTAGTAGCGGTGTCCTGAAGGAGCTGGCTTTGGACGGTAAAGCCTATAGTATAGGTGTACACATTCTGGGTGCCGTCGAGATTGGAGCGGGCATCATGGTTATACATATAGTAGGCGATATCATCGAGGTACCGGTAACTGTACCAGTGGTTAGAGTCATTCGCCGGCTCCTCAACCTCTGAGTCTCCATCCCAGTTGGCCTTCATGGAAGTGGCGCAGCTTTTGGACATTCTGTCCGCCCAGGGTTCACCGTCCGTGATGATCACCACAAAGTTCTTCTGACACTCATACTGGATAGGACTCTGGTAATTGCCGGAACCGCCATAGCATTTGCTGTCTCCTCTAAAATAACGCCATGCTTCAGAGAGGCTTCCGGCGAGAGGGGTATTGGTATCCGGGGCAATGGCATTCAAGGAATTGATAAGAGAGGTCTTATAGCTCGCGGTGAGATCGTCTATGGCTGAAACTATGGTCCCTCCCCCGTCGTAGGCATCGTAATTGAATCTCATAAGCCCGAGGCGGACATCGCTGGCGCTGTTTATGTAACTTGTAATAACCTGCTTGGCCACCTCTATCCGAGTGCTGGTGGGGAGGCTGGAACGTTCCTCTGCCGTGGCCTGCCAGAATATCCAGTTGAGATAATTGCCGGGATACCTTACATAATGTGTCCCGCTGGACAGGGGATCGGCATCTCCACCCCTTAAATACACAGTCCGGCTATTGTATGTATAATTGCCGGAGGAGGTGACCTGATAGATAGCATCTGAAGCGAAGCCTCCGGAATATACGGTGGAGGGGTTATAGCCGGAGTGAAAGATGATGGTGCGCATACTGCCGGAATTATCGAAGAGGATCAATATATTCGGGTCTGCACGCACCATAAAACTATCCGCATCGCCGGCGCCGTAAACTGGTGAAAACCCGCCCCACAGTAAAAGTATGCCGATTATTACTGGTATAATCCTTTTCATCACATCCACCCCCTAACGGACATCTAACGGCCTGTGCCGATCTACTTCCTGCCGCGCTACCATTTTTATAACCGCCTCGGTCTTGCTCAGGAGACTGACGGCGACGTAATCTCCTATCTTCAGACTGTTAAGTGAGATCGGGCTTCCGTCTGTGCGATAAACGCTTACTTTTTCAGGCAAGGCGATTATCGTTTTGTTTACCGTCAGTGTCCTGTCTGAGATAGACTCAAGCCTGCCATATATTGTTCCCATATCCTGCCCTGAGGAGCCGACGTTGCCGGATATCAGCTTTACATTCTGTCCTGAAGCTAAGCTAGAGCCTAGGAACATAAGGGACATCGCTATAGATAGAATCAATCTTTTCATTATTTACCTCCTGTATATGCATCGATGGGCACGGTGGCCCTCGAAAGCACCTCTATCTGGCTCTGTGCCATTCCCGTCCGACCGGTGGCCGCGAGGTCGAATCCGGCTCCGGCCCAGGCACCCACCTCATACCCGGCCCTCGGCGGGAGCGAACCCGATAGCCGCTTCGTACCCTGATAGGTGTAGGTGGCCGTATCCGAAGTGTTTCCGGGAGCAACCGTGACCGATGCCGGCGTTGATAGGGTATCCGTACCGCCGAAGATGAAGTCCTCGACGTTGGACATCGCCATGTTTATCCCGGCGTCCGCGGCGTAAAATGCCTGTTTTCCCCAGTAGAGATTTGCCGTGATCCGTAGATCCTTGGTGCTTGTGGTGAGTAACAGAAGGCCGAGGACGGCCAGCAGGGCAAGCATCACCACCACGGTTATGAGGATAAAGCCGCCCTGTTCACCGTGGAGAGACAGAGGGCGTAGAGGGTTTTGTCTGTTTTGTTTTATAATTATGCCATTATATCTTGAAAACATGCACTAAGTCCCCATAAACAACAGATTTCTCGGTAAGACGATAGTCGTAAGGATTATTTCCTTCGCCGGCTGCCCCGGCGTCCTCGGGTCCGGGGCCGAGGCCTGGACAGTCATGGTTACGTCTATCTGCCTTATATCTGCCGCTGTGGCAGTAACAACGCCGTTACTGTCTCTATAGGTGAAGCTGAGGTTTGTGACGTTCGGGATAACGGTCTGGCCATTCCTCTGGAGGTCTGTGCCGTTGAGGCTATACGTGATATCTTCGTTGGAACCGGTCGTTATCACACCGTCGGCTGGGTTAACAGCATCGGGTGGGAGATCCATAAATATCCGGATCTGAGTGGCGTCGATAGTAGGGCCTATCGGTGCTGGACTTGATACAGTGAAGGCCGTAAAATTTGCCGACTGTGTGGGATTAAACCCGGCCATGGTCAGCTCCGTGACCATCAGGTCAAATGCCGCCCGCGCATCCTGTCTGGCGCTGGCCTTGATATCCTCACCGGAGTATGTCCGGCTGGCTGTCGTGAAAAGCATTACCACGCCGGTCAGAAGGAGGCTTGAAAGCATCGTAACTATCAGCAGTTCCACGAGGGTAAAGCCGCTATGGCCGCTTTTTATCTTCCACTTTGCCTGCTGCACCTTAAGACCCCCCCTATCTTACGATGGAGGCGACTGAAATCTGCCTCTGTGTCCCGTCAGCCCCTGGCCAGCTTATTCCCGCAGTTACCCGCCTCGGGTATGTTGCCGCGCCGACGGCTGCCTGGGTGATAGTGCGTGTAAATATGCCGGCTGTGGTGGCCTGATAGGCTGTGGGTTCTGCCTCGGATATGTTGGCATTCACCGTAGGGTTGGCTATCAGTGTCGCTATATCCGTGCCCAGTCCCCGATCTTTCATAATCATTTCGAGTGTGGCGTCTGCTAAGAACAAGGCCTGGGTCATATTCTCACTCTTTTCATTCAGCCGCATAGGCGGCACCAGGGTTGTGGCCAGGGCCAGCAGCCCAAAGGTTATAAGAAAAAGGGCTATCATGGCCTCTATAAGGGAGATGCCATGGATATTATTTATAATACGCGCCCTTTTCATCAGCTCCATGTAATAGCCCCTATCTTTCCGGTAAAACTTACTGTGAACGACCCGGTCTTACTGCCATTGGTGATGCTTATGCCAGGGGCGTTACTATAATTGGCCCCCGTAAAGGTGGTTATGCCTCTCGGAGCAAATTCTATAACCGAACCATCTACAACCGAGGCGCCAAACTGTATCCCATAACCTTGTCCGCCGGAGGGGACCACACTGACCGTAAGCGGGTTTGGATCTACGGCGTTGTCAGGATTCGTCCAGGTCCAGATACCGCTCCCGGGGGGGGCAGTTTCAGTCCACCTGTCTATGTGGTAACAGTTGTTTGCAACATCGAAGGTTACCCGGAACTGAGTCCCTTCAGAGATGGCCCTCTCCCTGCAGACCATTAAGTCCAGACTTAGTTGCTTTATCGCGGCGGTGAGGTAGTAATTTGAAAGCATGGGGGGCATTAAAAGATTGGCGATCCCGCCGAGGATGGCAAGCAGGGCGACTACTATCATAAGCTCGACCAGGGTGAAGCCCTTTTCTGATAGAAGATGCCGGCATTTTTTAATACCCCGAAGATTCATCCCATAGTCCTTTTATCGTTCGACTGCTTCCCGAATGGACATAACAGCAAAAACCATGCCTACTTAATTCTTATCGACACCGGGGGTGATAAGCTTAAGAAATTGCTGAAAAAGGAGGATACGTTCTAATGCAGAAGGGAAAAATGGTTAAAAGGTTTTAAATATATTAAAAAATTTTAGTGCAGATAGAGATATCAAGTAGTGGCAGCAATCTTATATTCTTTCATTTTATAAAGCAGGGCCGGAAGGCTTACCTCTAGTATATGAGCAGCTTGCGTTCGGTTCCCTTTCGTTTGTTGCAGGGCGCGCTTGATCAATTCACGCTCCACAGACTTGCTCGCCTTTTTGATGGACATTATGCCTTCCAGTGCTTCGTAGGGAAAGGTGTCATGGCCTTTTTGCATAGAGGACGGGAAGTATTCCAACCCTATTATTTTGCTCTCTGTGAGTACCATGGCCCGTTCAATGACATTTTCCAATTCACGCACATTGCCCCGCCATTCGTATTCCATGAGGCGATGCATGGCTTCCGGGGAAATCCCATCAACATTGGTGCCCAAGCGTCTATTGTACTTCTGAATAAAATGATCCACCAACAAGGGAGTATCTTCCCGCCTTTCCCGTAGCGGCGGCACGTGAATGGAAAGGACGTTAAGACGATAGAAAAGGTCATCCCGGAAGGTATTTTTTTCTACCTCCCTGGCCAGATCCCTGGCGGTGGCGGCAATAATCCGGACATCGACCTTTGTAGCCCGTGTGTCTCCGAGAGGGCGTATCTCTTCCTCTTGCAGGGCACGAAGCAGCTTGACCTGGAGGGACATGGGCAGCTCGCCCACCTCGTCCAGGAAAAGCGTTCCGCCATGGGCTTCTTCAAACAGGCCTTTTTTAGCCCGGTAGGCATCCGTAAAAGCGCCTTTTACATGCCCAAATAGCTCACTTTCCAGGAGTGTTTCCGGTATGCCGCCACAGTTTATGGTAATGAGGGGTTTGTCCCGCCGTACACTATTATAGTGGATGGCCTTGGCAATTAACTCTTTTCCAGTGCCGCTTTCGCCGAGTATGAGGACGGTTGTCTTGTAGTCGGCTATCTTTTTGACCATATCAAATATCTGAAGCATAGCCGCAGACTTGGCTACGATGTTGCTGAAAGAATAACTTCTCTCTACTTCTTCCTTAAGACGGGTATTTTCCCGCCTGAGCCGGGCACGCTCCTCCGCCTTTTTCAGGGTCAGGATGATTTCATTAGGTTTAAAGGGCTTGTCTATATAGTCATAAGCCCCGATTTTAATGGCTTCAATAGCCGTATCTACACTCCCGTAAGCCGACATGACTATAACTGTAGTGTCAAAATTTCGGGCTACGACTTCCTTTAAAAAGGATAGGCCGTCCATGCCTGACATGCAGATATCACATAAGACCTGGTCATAGCACTGTTCTTCCAGTTTCTTAAGGCCGGAAACCGCGTCCGGACACGTATCCGCCACATAGCCTTCTTTTCTAAGGATGGCCGTCAGCACGTGCCGCATGTTTTCTTCATCATCTATGACCAGAATACGACCTTTAGACATATCTTAGCTCTCAGCTATCAGTATTTATAATGTAATTACTCAGGCTGTCAGGTTCACGGTTCACGGTTGGCTACTTTGCGCTTTTCATATCAATCTTCATCGCTCTCTAACCTTGAACCGTGAACCTTGGAACTTTGAACCTGAGTAGTTACTTTATAATTTACTACACCGTTCACGGCTGACTGCTGCTTGTTGAATGCCCCCATTCTTTTAGGATAAGGCTGAATTTCGTGCCCTTGCCTATGGCGCTTTCTACGGTTATCTTCCCGCCAAACGATTCCATGATACGCAAAGATATCGCCAGACCCAGACCTGTACCTTCTCCCGGTGGTTTTGTGGTGAAGAAGGGATCAAAGACCCTTGGCAGGTCTTCCGGTTTAATCCCGGTCCCGCTGTCTTCCACATCGATAACTATATAT
>OMKS01000788.1_pt1 | contig 29340 bp, 31 predicted proteins | sample 1674721 | NCBI WGS metagenome assembly OMKS01 (sample SAMN06264996, study PRJEB25208) | sediment metagenome | isolation source: hot spring sediment | place: USA: California | collected 2014-09-02 | reverse complement strand
TTTTCAAGCAGAAGACGGCATACGAGATCTAGTACGGTCTCGTGGGCTCGGAGATGTGTATAAGAGACAGATATCAATGTGTTTTACTTTTTCAGGAGGCTCTAATTATGGGGCTTCACAGTACTCAAGGAAACAGAAAACGATCCATGGGACGATTTATATCATTCAGGAATTGTAAAGATAATCGACACTTTCGGCGGCATAACCGACACAATATCACATAACATATTGTTATTATTTTTTATTAAGAAGATTTTCAATATGTAAAGAATCCCGACAGTTTTACTCCTGATTTTACAGTATTCAGCATTTTTTGAGATTTCCGTATGACTGTGAAGGTGTTTGCGATGAAAAAAGTTAGATTTTCAGCAGATTGAAAAACGGTTCAACCAACCTGAGTGAAGATCTGGAGCTCCATCGGAGCATGATTCACCCGCATGTGGGTGGCATGAAATGAATCTTCCCCGCACCATTCTCCCACGAGACCACGTTACTTCTCGTCAAAGCGCACCGATGCGACGGCGTGCCCAGATGTGAGATTTCCATTTTCATGGATGCGTTCTTCCCGCCGTTGATGACCGTGTAAACATCACGTGATCATCAAATCTTCCGGAAGGGGAAGTATTCGCGACTACAAGCACTTCCGTACCTGCAAGGATTCTCGAAAATGCAACGATGCCGTCCCCACCGGTCGAGAGGCCGAAATCTGTCCCGTTACAGCCGACAGGTCGAAAATACTGTCGTCCATAGCGGAGAGCGGGGGGCATGCGCCGGAGCTCGGACAGTGGGATGTACTGATAGGTGCCGGTCATGGTGGAAAAAGCATCTGGTTTTCCCCACAGGGATTCGCGCACACCCTCGAACTGAGAAGTGATATGTTCACCCCCGCTATTTACCGTGCCGCTCAGACCCTGCTCGCTTCCATAGTACAGGCAGGAAATGCCCTGAAGAGTAGAGACCAGGCCAAGCGCCAATCCGGTGCATCTCACATTCGGTTCGACTGACCGTTCAACAGCCGAAAACGGAATGCCATCCACATCTTACCTGGAACAGTACGGGAACGTATCGTTTTCCTCATGAGGATATGTATTCGGACCATGGCATCCAGGTTCCATCCCAACGAAGGTTCTCCAAATCAGCAGAGGAATGAGCCCGTATAAATCAATCTACAGTCTGTCGACATGGATGCCCATCGCCGACTAACTGTTATTATCTGCGCATCTCCGGATTGTTGTCTCTTCTTTTATATGTGCTTGAGGAGATTTTAACCACCGTGATACTATCCGCGCTGAACACAACGCATCGCAGATGTAACTGAACTCGCTGAAAAAAACAGACATGAATTGCACCGATCAAAACATTTATTCAGGTGGTTATCAATAATTATTGGGATAAAACTCCGACAATAAATCCCTTCCGGCCGGAAGTTTTGTTATGCCTCGGCCGGAACAGTCGGTTGTGCACAGACAGTCTTTAAAAAACCACGGTTTAAGTGCAGCCTGCCTCAAGTCTGTCGCATCCCGGAACATTAGAAATTATATTGTGTAAACTGCCGTAAAGGTGTAAACAAAGCACGATCGAACGCATATACGGCACGGACAGAAAACGAGGCACAATACATGAAATTCAGCGAACTTAACCTTACCCCGGACATCCAGAAAGCCATCCTTGCCTTGGGATATGATGATATGACGCCTATTCAGGAGGCCACGTATCCGATTATTTCCGCCGGGCATGACTTGTGCGCCCTCGCCGAGACAGGCTCGGGAAAGACGGCAGCCTGCACGATCCCCCTTATTCAAAAAATAGATCCAACGATCAACGCTATCCAGGGCCTCGTAGTCGTTCCGACACGCGAATTGTGCATCCAGTACGTGAACGAGATCTATAAAATAGGGGCCTCGTCCGGTGTGCTTCCCTTCGGGGTATACGGAGGATTCAGCAAGGGCATTCAGGAAGCCAAGCTTAACCATGAAGTGCATGTTCTCGTGGCAACGCCTGGGAGGCTTATCGATCTCATGTATGACGGGACGGTCAGCTTGTCCCAGGTAAAGTGCGTGGTCCTCGACGAGGCCGATGAACTTTTAAAGACAGGGTTTCTGGACGACATAGAATTCATCATGTCCTGCATACTCCAGGAACATCAGACACTTCTCTTCGCAGCGACCATGGCGCATGATATAAAAAAACTGGTCAACAAAACGCTTCATGATCCCCGGCATGTCTCTCTCATGCAGGAGAGGACATCACCTGAAAGTATCGAGCATCACTTCCAGTACGTTCATCCAAAAAACAAGCGGTCGGAACTGTTGCGACATCTCACGGAGGAGGACATGCAGCAGGTGCTTATTTTCTGCAACGCCCGCCACAAGGTGGATGATCTGTATCGAAACATAAAAAAAGAAGTTAAGAATATAGAATACATACACGCCGGACTCAGCCAGGAGAAACGTTCTTCAATATACCGGGATTACAGGAAGAACAAAATACGGTGTCTCATCGCCACCGATGTCGCCGGCAGAGGCCTTGACTTTTCCAATGTCTCTCATGTGATAAACTGGGATCTTCCGGGAGATGACGAACAATACACCCATCGCACGGGACGGTGCGGACGGATGGGCAAAAAGGGCAAGGCCCTGACTTTTTTGACACGAAGAGATCTTCCCCATCTGCGGAAACTTATTCAAAAACTCAAGATCACCCCTCTGTGGATCGGGAAAGATATCCTTCAAGAAAGCACCCCACCGCAAGACGGAAAACCGAAAAAGAGAAAGCGGAACTATCGGCCATCTCGAAAAAGGAAACCGTGAAGCAACCGGTCGTCAACTCTTAATCATGGGGAGAAGCCCTGATCTCATATTATGAAAACCTGAGCCTTCTCCCGGTTAATTGTTTACACTTGCATTGTCATTAATTTGAATGCCTCACTACAGATATACAGTGCTAAAGCTGATAGGCATTCAAAAATCCTTCGTAGATGGCCTCTACAATTTTTCGCGGTCCGGCGCAATCACCAATCATATGATACGGAATCCCTTTCTTTTCGAGAAGCGGCTGCATCGTCACGTCAGCCTTGTACCCGAGGGCCAGAACAATTGTATCGACTCCCCCCCATGCCCTCTTCTTTTCCGGCTTTCTCCATGACAACACCCTTTTCCCTAAATGCCGTAACCGTTCCGCCCGTTATAAGCGTAACACCCATCTCCTCCAGACGCATTAAGAGCAATGCTTTGTCCAGCAACCCCATATCCGCGGCGATATCGTCGAGCATTTCCACTATCGTTACACTCGCTCCCTTCGCCGCCATAAATTCGGCGTTTTCACAACCGACGAGGCCGCCTCCGACGACGACAACATTCTTGCCGAACGAAGCGCCGGTGAGAATGGCTTCACCAGTATCGATGTTTTTGTTTTCCACCCCGGGAATAGCTGGTATAATTGGCGTTGCTCCCGTCGCCATTATGATCGCATCCGGCTTGATCTCATCAATGACCGCCTCATCGACGGAATGTCCACTTCTACTGGCACAGCCCTTTCAGGCCGATACCGGGAACGGACCCGGCATCACCCACGGGCTTCATAAAATAGCCTGAGCCCTGGTGGCAGCTTCCGGCAATCGGAACGGCAACGATATTCCCATTCCGCTTATCAAAGATGCTCTGGAGAAAATCAAGTCCGGTTACACGTCCGTTGTCCATGCTTTTGCCGTAAAGGAAACCGAGGAACTCATCGAAATTGGGTCCGAACGGAACCCCCGAATTGTAAATAAAGCCCCATGCTTTATTCAGACTCGAACCGGATATGTAGGCAGCATCAAATCCCTTTCCCCCGGCAAGGGGACCGCCCGCACTGACAGCGGCAACAATATCGCCCTTAAATTCCTTAGGGACGGCCGGTCTTGGCGATATTTTGGTGAACTGAACTTTGTCCTTGTCACCAAGCGTTGTTGCGGTAATGCCTTCCAGCTTCGCCGCAAATCCGTCTGCCGGCGGACCGATGGCAGCCGCCCCGCTGAAACTCCGAAACGTTATCTCGATTGCCGAGACCGGCTGTGCCGCCAGAACAATAACGATGCAGAATACAGCAATGATCGCAGCGGCGCCTTTCGAAAATAAGACATACTTCTTGTAATCACACATGTTACCCCCCTATAAATGGTTTAAAAGGTTAGGTTCGACAACATCGCAAAAAGTTAAAGACGATGGTATGAAAAGATTCGAATTCGAGGCATGCAAACCTGAGAAAAGGTTCGTACTTACGAGCATGTCGCAATGACGGGGGATGAGGGAAACGCAGGAGTAGGACTTTTCACGAGGCCATCACATAGCTGGTTGAAAAACACCAGTGAAAATCAGCATCGACACACCCACCTCCTTTCTATAAAGAGATTGCTGCCTGCCAATGACGGTGTTCGGAAGCGGAAGGAATCCGAGTGAAAAATTTTTCAGGATTATCACTGAGAAATGCAGTCTGAAAACAAGTCTGGAATAATCTTTTTCTATCACAAAGACGGAAATGTCATCAAAAGATTTCAGCACCGGCAATGAGTAAAATCTTCGCAGAACCTATGCTGTTAATGAAGAGGTATTGTTGACTAATTGTGACAACCACTGGTAAATATACTTTGACCTCCTGAATAAAGAATACCCTTCTTAATTTTTTCTGTCACAAAGTGGCAACAAAAATTGTCTAACAGAAAAAAGGTGGAACAGATGCCGAAGAAATCAAACAGCACTGAAGCGGCGATGACAGACATGGTTGAGCGGACCAAACTGGGTGACAAGAATGCCCTTGAAGCAATCGTCCGAAGAATTCAGGATAACATTTACGGACTGGCTATTCGGATGCTCCTTGTTCCTGCCGATGCGGAAGACGCCACGCAGGAGATTCTGGTTAAAGTCATTACTAATCTCGGCACGTTCAAAGGAGAGAGCCGTTTCGAGACGTGGGTCTACCGGATCGCCTCCAACCATCTGCTGACCACACAGAAATGCAGGGCCGAGCGATGGAAACTGACCTTCGAAACATGTGAACACATGATTGAAGAAGGAACCCGGGATGCGGGAAAACCGTCCTTCATTGAAGCCGAAGAGAAACTGGTTGTGGAAGAAACCAAACTCGCTTGCGTTCATTTCCTGCTGCTGTGCCTGAAGCGGGAACTCCGCCTGGCCGTCATTCTGGGAGAAATCATGGGCGTTAAAAGCGCAGATGGCGCTGAAATTCTGGGACTGACACCGGCGGCATACCGTCAGCGGCTCTCCCGCGGGCGAAAACGGTTGACGGATTTCCTGGTGAAACGCTGCGGCCTCGTCAATGAGAACAACGTGTGCCATTGCGAAACCCTGGCGGCTCTTCATGTGAAGAAGCGGCATATCGATCCGAATAACCTGTATTTCGCTACTCATCCGTGCCGTTCACGGCAGGACAGTCATGCCGGCGATTTATTGCAGGAAATGAATCAACTGACACGGGCGGCCATGCTGATCCGGAACAATCCAGACTATGAGGCCCCCGGCGTATTCGTCGAATCCATGAAAAGACTGATTGATTCCGGCAGATTTCAGCTTCTGGGAACTTGAATATTGCCTATAAGCTTTGGTTCATCTCCGAAAAAAGTCGCCGTCTTTTTCAGGATTCGAGGGGCCAATGGTTTAAGGATTCGAGCAAAATGCCAATGGAGGAAAATATTATCTATGCCTACGATTCGGGAACAAACTCTTCCTCGGCACTCAATGCTGCAACAAGTGCAGGATCTCCGTTAATCCCGGTTAAAAAGACAAACCGGAAATTTTCGATTGAAGGAGACAGACGATGAAAATGAACGACACGGCTTGAAACTATATTCAGAAACATTTTGATTACAGCGATGAGGAAATGAAAATCTTCATGGAAAATCCGAGAAACCTGGATGTCCTCTCAAAAGCTCCCCAATTTGCGAACAAAACGATCGTCTTCGAAGTGGTGGACGCTCACGGGTGCAACAGTGGGCATAAGGTCGGTGATACATTCCATTTTGACGGGGCAGGCAACCTTCTCACCAAAAAGTCTCCCGACAAAGTCTGTATATATGCCCTGAACGCCGCATCTAATCTTATCTTTGCGGCAGGAGAACTGATCATGGCCGACGTTGACCCAAATGATATGCGGTTTAACAGAACGGGCTGCTTCGATGTCGGCGTGAAATGCAGCGGCTGAGGGCGGATAGTTCTGGAAATGAAGGTGGAGAAACGTGACTGAAGAAGAAGGTGGGGTTCAGGGTTTTGAAAGTTGGGTGTGGGAGATGAGCCGCAATATCCGATTTTTGAATTACCATTTTCGAATTTTCTCAGAAGAAGGAGCTGATTCATGACACTGACGGAAGAAATCAAAAGCTATGCCCTCGATCTGGGCTACAGCAAGGTAGGAGTCACAACGGCGGAACCGTTTCCCCTGTACGCCGAGGCGCTGAAGGAACGGTCCGAGGACTACGACTGGGCGGTCGAGTCGGGCCTTCGCCTCGACCGGGCCGTCAATCCGCAGGACCGCCTGCCCCGCGCCCGATCCATAATTGTCGCAGTATACGACTACATGCGGGAGCATTTCCCGGAAAATCTGGTGGGCAAGATCGGACGCCTCTACCAGTCGCGCTCATATATCGAACCACCGACGCGACTTGGGGGCGTGCGAGTTCAGCTTATGCGAAAGTTCCTCGAAGGAAAGGGAATGCAGGTCGGACGATGGTTCATGATATCGTCGGGTGTCCCTGACCGACTTGCAGCGGTTCGTGCCGGGGTCGGTACAATCGGCCGCAATACATTCCTTTGCACCCCGGGCATCGGCACCTTCGTTTTCATTCACACATTCATCGTCGACGCCGAACTGGAGTACGACTCTCCCGCGGTGGGGACACACTGCCCACCCGATTGCCGGTTATGCATGGATGCCTGCCCGACAGGCGCGATTGTCTCCAATTTACGAATCAATCCGCGCCGATGCCTCACCTTCAACCACGTTGTCAACGTCCATGGCTTCCCGAACACATCACCGTACATCGATCGTGAGCTGCGACCGAAAATGGCGAGCTGGATCCACGGCTGCGACCTGTGCCAGGAGGCCTGCCCGCATAATCAAGCAAAACTCACGGCAGAACTGCCCGTCAACACCTTCCTCGAGGAGACAGCTAAACACTTCAGCCTGACGGCCCTCCTGAGAATGGACCGGGAAATCGAGACAAAGGCCGTCGCTCCGCTTCTTTACACCTATATGAGGGAGCGCAAATATTTCCAGAGAAACGCCGCGGTAGCCCTCGGCAATACCGACGACCGGGGGATGGTACCCCACCTGATACAGGCTATGGAAGATCCGGAGGAACTGGTGCGGGCACACGCGGCATGGGCTCTCGGACAACTGGGCGGCGACGGGGCCCGGAATGCCCTGGAGGCAAGCCTTCAGCGGGAGAGCGGTACCCGGGCAAAAGAAGAAATTCTGTCGGCTATCGAAAGAACATGAGCGCCATAGCAACTGTGGCGGATCTCAATTGTTCGGCAAGTTTGCGTGGTTAAACATCGGTGTACCTCCTTCGAAACACCCGGTCGGATTGTATGCCCTTTATAATAATTTGCTTTTTTGCAGATTGATCGTATATCCATTCTGAGAATAATCTGAAAGTTGTCGCTTTTTTGTCGGAAAAGAATAAAACCCATTCTCTCAAAAAGGCGAAAGCACAGATCGATAAATAAAACAGATTGGTATATGGTGACACAAGGGGCAGATTATGGAATGGCATAAAGAAGAATTCACCATTTCCGACGACCGACACCGGGTCGATATCAATGTCGTCAGCAAACTGCTCGCCGAGACCCCCTGGGGACACCGGCGTCCTCGGGAAGTGGTGGAAAAACTTATACCGAGATCCCTCTGTTTTTCCCTGTTTCGAAACGGCTCGCAGATAGGATTTGCCCGGGTTGTCACCGACGGCACGGTATTTTCGTGGTTATCCGATCTCGTTATAGCGGACGCATACCGCGGCATGGGTCTGGGACGATGGATGCTCGACTGTATTTTAACCCATTCCGAGACTGCCGCGACGCAGTTTGTGCTGCAAACGGGCAGCGCCATCGGCCTGTATGAAAAGTTCGGATTTAAAAAAAGCGGAAAACTGATGACGCGGTAAGAGCAGACGACGGTGTTGTCGGATACGGGCCTGAAGGGCACACAAGGCAATTGTTATGTTTCTTCCCACCACACAGAAGGAAGTGAAAGAGCTTGGATGGGACGGGCTCGATATCATCTTGATAACCGGCGACGCTTACATTGATTCGCCGTTTGTCGGTGTGGCCGTTATCGGGAAGGTCCTGCTCAACGCCGGTTATCGGGTGGGCATTATCGCCCAGCCTGATACGGCCTCGGGCGACGACATCCGCCGGCTGGGGGAACCCCGATTGTTCTGGGGCGTCACCGGTGGCTGCATCGATTCCATGGTGGCCAACCATACCGCCACAGGCCGGAAACGCAAACAGGACGACTACACACCGGGTAACGTGAACAACCGCCGACCCGACCGGGCAACCATCGTCTACAGCAATCTTATCAGGACCTATTTCAAAAAAACCCGCCCCATTGTCCTCGGCGGGATCGAGGCGAGCCTGCGCCGGGTCGCCCATTATGATTTCTGGTCCGACACGATACGTCGATCCATTCTTTTTGACGCAAAGGCGGATTATCTGGTCTATGGGATGGCGGACCGGTCTATTGTTGAATGTGCCGACTGCCTTGCGGCGGGCGGCGATCCCCGTGACATCCGGGGAATTTGTTACGCCTCACCCACCATTCCGGAAGGCTGTCTGGAACTGCCCTCATTTAATAAAGTGGCTCAGGATAAAGATGCCTTTACGGAAATGTTCCACCGTTTTTATCGCAACACCGATCCTATGACCGCCCTGCCACTGGCGCAGATACAGGACACCCGCTATCTTATTCAAACCCCCCCGCTCATCCACTCTCCGGCGAAGAGCTCGATGCCGTCCACGACCTGTATTATGAACGGGACCTTCACCCCTACTACCGGAAACTGGGTGATGTAAGGGCTTTGGATACCATCAGATTTTCCATCGCAACCCATCGGGGATGTTACGGTGAATGTAATTTCTGTGCCATAACGGTCCATCAGGGACGGAAGATAATATGGCGCGGCCGGGCATCAATCCTCAACGAAGCCCGCGCGCTCACAGAGCACCCCCGTTTCAAGGGAATCATCCAGGATGTGGGAGGACCGACGGCCAACATGTACGGCATTGACTGCGCAAGAAAAGAGAAACAGGGCTCCTGCCCGGACAAACGATGCCTCTTCCCGAAGATATGCTCCCGGCTCACCGTCAATCATGAACGGCAGATATCGCTACTCAAGGCGCTACGGGCGGTGAGCGGTGTTAAAAAAGTGATTATCGCGTCAGGGATACGGCACGATCTCATTCTGGCCGACAAGAAACACGGCGCGGAATACCTGAAACAGGTCGTCCGCCATCATGTTTCGGGACAGATGAAGATCGCACCGGAACATTCCGAACCGCATGTACTTGATAAAATGGGAAAATCGGGCCGGGAAGAGCTTATTACCTTCAGAGATCTCTTTTTTGACCTGACAAAACGGGGAAAACAAAATCTGTTTCTCACCTACTACCTTATCGCCGCCCATCCGGGGTGCACCGACGACGATATGGCCCGGCTCCGGTCATTCGCCCTGCGGGACCTGCAGCTCCTGCCCGAACAGATTCAGATATTCACACCCACGCCGTCAACCTGGTCCACCCTCATATACTGGACGGAGCGTGATCCCTTCACCGGAAAAGCCTGTTTCGTCGAAAAAACTCGGCAGGGGAGAGAACGACAGAAGAACATCCTGGCAGATCGCAGAACAAAGAAACCTCCGACCGTTCGATGGAAAACAAAAAAACGTAACTCCCACCGGTGATGTGCGGTATCGAAAGACTCACTGTCCCGCCGTATTGGAAGACGCCTCATCTCTTATCATTGCGCCCCTTGCATTACTCATGACGGTGGTGTAAGGAAGATGTTTTTCCCCTTGTTTTTGTCTTCCTCGTTACCGAAATGAACCCGCGCAACGCGAGAGAAGGACATTACGTATCATTATTATATGGTCGCTCGACCCGGAAAGCGGTAGTTTTTATGACCTCATGCAGACACCTTTCCCTGGCTCTTTTGCCGGACAAGAAAAATATGCTGCGGTGCCGCCACTGCCATCTGACCATCAATGCCGATGATCTGCACGAGCGGTACTGTCCCGAGTGTTACGAGGTGCATGGCAGAAAGCACTATGATTTTGAAACGATAGAAGCGGCAGAAACAGAGAAGGTCCGTTACCGGTGCGAGCAGTGCGGTGTTATTATCGAAACCGAATAAGGAAGTTTCACATCTGCCGGATCGACATCTGAAACCATTTCCCAAAACCATCCTCTCATAAAAATTTTCAGTGAAGAGATCGGTGGCAAAATAACCTATGGATGAGGAGACAGACGGGACACCCCCTAAAAAAACATTTACAAAAACGGCAAGCTTGGATAAGAGACGGCCTGATAAAGGTTATCGACAGCAGCGGCAGTTTCATGTCCGTCGATCGAAACATGGCATGCTGCGTGAAGGATTTATTGATGAATATCGAAGAAGTATTGTTTCAAGTTGAAGATTATTGTATCTGCTCCATGCTGGATCTGTCCGGATCGGCTAGCGGATGGAACGCAGCGGCATGGACCAGGAGAATTCATGAAGCGATTTATTCCGGTAACGGGTGTGGAACGAAGGCACCGCATGGGTGCGGAGGGTGCACCCCAACATTTCCGGAACGGGACGATATGAAAATTTATGACGGCTGCGCCGACGACCTCTTTGCCGAACAGAACAAATAACCGAACCAGCAATAACGGCCAGACCCGTCGGGAAAATAAGAACCCACAAAGGACAACTCCATGAACGTTTATCGAAACTGGTTTCTTGGCAGCAGGCCGTGGTCGTTTACCATGACGACAATTTCCGTGAGCGTCGGGGCAACGCTGGGAGCCATCGACGGAGAATTCTCATGGGGACTGTTCGCAATAACCCTGCTGGCAGCGGTCATGATCCACGGAGCAACGAATCTTATCAATGACTACTATGATGTGAAGAACGGAGTCGACACACTCGGGGTATCAACAGCTCAATATCGCCCACATCCGCTTGTCGAGGGAAAACTCAATCCGGACCAGGTGAAGATTGCTGCCTATGGTCTCATCATTCTTGCCGTTCTCATGGGCCTGTATCTGGCAATGACACGCGGCTGGATGATACTGCTCATCGGCATCATCGGCGTCACAGCCGGCGTAACCTATACGGCGCCGCCGTTCAAATACAAATACAGCGCCCTGGGGGAGGTTTCGGTTTTTCTGATGTGGGGACCGCTCATGGTTGAAGGGGCTTATTATGTTCAGCGTCAGGCCCTGAGCCTGGGGGCCTTCTGGATTTCGATTCCCTTCGGCATTCTGGTGGCATTGGTAATTTTTGCCAACAACATCCGAGACATTGCAACGGATCGCGAAAGGGGAATCAAAACGCTTGCCATCCGCCTCGGGCAGAAAAACGGGCTTCATTTTTATTTACTGCTGGTAACCCTTTCGTATCTCGGCATTCTGCTGATGTCATTTCTGGGACCGCTGAATTTCTGGTCGCTCATCGTCTTCTTCTCGCTCCCCGTTGCGTTCGGCCTCTTTCGACAGATGAGGAAACAGATCCCTCGGGACGCCGATGCCATAACGGCCAAGCTGAATACCGCTTTTGGGACGCTTCTCGTTCTTTCCCTGGTTCTGAAGAATCTGTGGTGAGAAGACGGCGGCATGTAACTGTTCCCATTCATCCCGGAACATTTTTACTTCAGCAAATAACTGATGGTGACGGCCGTTGGGCGGGTATGTTTACATTTTTTCTTTTCACAGAAACGACAGATCATTATATGAAGGTGTGCGTGGGTAAGATTCTGATTCTATATTGATTGTCGTCTCCGTGAATGGGTACGGTACGATCTCGATACTATAAAAATATGAGGGGTGTCCCATGAGTCATGAAGCGGAAAAGATTATTTATACCATGATGCGGGTCGGTAAATTCTATCAGAACAAACCCGTATTAAAAGACATATCTCTGTCATATTTTTACGGGGCCAAAATCGGCGTTCTGGGATTGAACGGCTCCGGGAAAAGTTCACTTCTCCGCATTATGGCGGGTGTTGATCAGGACTACAACGGCACGGCCGTCCTCTCACCTGGATACACACTGGGGTTTCTCGAACAGGAACCGGTGCTCGATCCGGATAAAACGGTACAGACCGTCGTCGAAGAAGGCATGCGGGAGTCGGTGGATCTCGTGAGGGAATACAATGAAATCAGTGAAAAATTTGCTGAACCCCTGTCCGACGACGAAATGAGTCGCCTGATAGAACGTCAGGGCGAATTGCAGGAAAAAATCGATCACCTTGACATCTGGGATATCGACTCCCGTCTTGACATGGCCATGGATGCCCTGCGATGTCCTCCGGGAGATACTCCCATCAGAATTCTTTCAGGCGGCGAGAAGCGACGGGTGGCCCTTTGCAGGCTGCTGTTGCAGAAGCCGGACATCCTGCTCCTGGACGAACCGACGAATCATCTCGATGCGGAAACGGTCGCCTGGCTCGAACGGCATCTCCAGCACTATGAAGGGACGGTCATCGCCGTTACCCACGACCGGTATTTCCTGGATAATGTGGCCGGGTGGATTCTGGAGCTCGACCGGGGACAGGGTATTCCCTGGAAGGGGAACTATTCTTCGTGGCTTGCACAGAAACGGCATCGGCTGCACCAGGAAGAAAAACGGGAAACGGAACGGCAAAAGACCCTGCTACGGGAGTTGGAATGGATCGGAATGTCGCCGAAGGGACGCCGGACAAAGTCAAAGGCCCGTATCAATGCCTATGAAACACTCCTGAGTGAGAACCTTGAAAAACAGGAAAAAGATCTGGAAATCTATATTCCGCCGGGACCCCGTCTCGGAAAGGTCGTCATTGAAGCGGAGAATGTGAGCAAGGCATTCGGCGACCGGCTTTTGTTCGAAGGAATGACATTTGCTTTACCCGCGGGCGGCATCGTCGGTGTCGTCGGACCGAACGGCGCAGGCAAAACGACCCTCTTCAACATGATAACCGGAAAGGAAGCACCTGACTCAGGAACGATCAAAATCGGCGAAACGGCCTCTCTGGCATACGTCGATCAGGAGCGGAACACACTCGATCCGAACAAGACCATATGGGAAGTGATCTCCGGGGGGAGGGATCTGATCGAGCTGGGGAAACGGGAAGTAAACTCAAGGGCATACGTGGCACGGTTCAATTTCTCCGGGACGGACCAGCAGAAGAAGGTCAACATGATTTCCGGGGGTGAGCGAAATCGTGTTCATCTTGCCTGCATCCTCAAGGAGGGCGCCAACGTGTTGCTGCTTGACGAACCGACAAACGACCTTGATGTGAACACCATGCGTGCCCTTGAAGAGGCCTTGGAGCACTTCGGAGGATGTGCCGTGATCATCAGTCACGACCGCTGGTTCCTTGACCGCATTGCTACGCATATTCTTGCCTTCGAGGGAGACAGCACCGTGGTGTGGTTTGAAGGTAATTATTCCGATTACGAAGCGGATCGTAAAAAGAGGCTCGGAAAGGCCGCCGATCAGCCGCACCGGATCAAATACAGACATCTGACGCGATAAAAAACGGCATGACCTTTACGCCTTAATCAGGGAAGTCGCCGTACGGGAGATCATCCCATGGGGAAACCGAAAAAATACTACGCCGTACTAAACGGTCGCACACCTGGCATCTATATAAACTGGTTCGGTCCGGGCGGTGCCGAGGAACAGATCCGCGGCTATGCCGGATCCCGTTACAAGGGTTTTTCCACACTGACCGAAGCGAAGCAATGGCTGGAAAACCCGGTATCGCTGAAAAATACCTTCCGCAGCAACCGCACCGATACCGCCCATGGTGCTGACATGGCAACGCCGGGTGCGGTTATCATCTATACCGACGGGGGATGCCGTGGCAATCCCGGACCCGGTGGGTACGGCGCGGTCATCATAGACGGAAAGAAGCGGATCGAACTCTCCCGAGGTTTTCGATTGAGCACCAACAACCGTATGGAACTGATGGCCTGCATTGCAGCCCTTGAAACCCTGAAGAAGCCTGCCGACGTGGTACTTTACAGCGATTCACGGTATGTTGTGAACGGTATCGATAAGGGATGGGCTCAAAAATGGCGGGATAACAACTGGATGCGCACAAAGAAAGACCACGCCGAAAATGTCGATCTGTGGGCACAGCTGCTCGAACTGTGCGATCTGCATCGGGTCCGGTTTGTCTGGGTCCGCGGGCACGCGGGAAATCGGGAAAACGAGCGTTGTGACGAACTGGCCACGACAGCGGCGGACGGCGTCAATCTCCGGGAAGATGTCGCCTATGTAAAGGGACGCACACAAAATCCCAGCAGTTAACATGATGTAAAGAGGCTGTTGAAAAATGCCCATCTGCGGCGTTACCCCATTCTTCGTCACTGCGACGTACTCATAAGTACGACTCGTTCCTCAGAAATTTTGGTGCCTTGAATCTGGACATTTTTGAACAGCCTCAACTTGGGACTTTTCTAACGGTCAGTAAAGGTTTGAGATGATAGACGGATTTGAAAGGACGACCCCATGGCCCTGGTAACCCTCAAGGATGTGACCATCGGATTCGGCGGTCCGTTACTGCTTGATGGGGCGAACTGGCAGATCGAGCGAGGCGAGCGGATCTGCCTGATCGGCCGCAATGGTACCGGCAAATCCACACTGCTTCGGTTGATCCATGGCGAGCGGTCTCCCGACAGCGGCATGATAACGAAAATCCAGGGGCTGAAAACATCACTTCTGCCCCAGGAAGTACCCATCGATCTCGACGGCACCGTCTACGATATCGTTTCGTCGGGACAGCCGCATCAGCAGATCCGGACGGTCATCTCCCGCATGGGGCTCGACGAAGCGGCGGTATTCGCCACCCTGTCCGCCGGACTTAAGAGGCGGGTGCTCCTTGCGCGGGCACTGGTGAGCGAGCCGGACATCATCATGCTTGACGAACCGACCAATCATCTCGATATCAACGCCATTGTGTGGATGGAACAGTTTCTTCTCCGCTCGGGAAAAACCATGATCTTTGTCACCCACGACCGGGCCTTTCTTAATCGGGTGTGCACCCTCATCGTGGAACTCGACCGGGGCATCCTGACCTCATTTGACGGCAATTACGACGATTACCTTACCCGCAAGCAGGAACTGCTGGAAAACGAAGCATCACGCAACGCTGAATTCGACAAGCATCTTCAGCATGAAGAGATCTGGCTCAGGCAGGGGATCAAAGCACGGCGAACCCGCAATGAGGGTCGAGTGCGGGCACTGATGAAGATGCGCGCCGAAGTGGAGCAGCGCCGCGCCCGGAGCGGCAACCTGCGCCTCATAATGCAGGAGGCTGAGCGGTCGGGGAAATTAGTCATCGAAGCAAACAATATCACCATCACCCATGGCGACCATCCGTTGATCACGGACTTTTCCACAACCGTCGTACGTGGCGACAAAATCGGCGTGATGGGACCAAACGGCTGCGGCAAAACTACGCTGCTTCGGATTCTGTTGGGAGAGCTCGAACCGGACAGCGGCTCGGTGCGACACGGAACCCGCCTGCAGGTTGCCTACTTCGATCAGCTTCGAGGTCAACTCGATGAAAGCAAGACTCTTCAGGAAAATGTGACTGACGAGGGCGATATGGTCACGGTAAATGGAAAGCGACGCCATGTCATCGGCTATCTGCGGGACTTCCTGTTCTCAGCCGCCCAGGCCAGGGCTCCCATCGCCACCCTGTCGGGCGGCGAGCGCAATCGGCTCCTCCTGGCCCGACTCTTCACGCGGCCATCTAATATGCTGGTCCTGGACGAACCCACCAACGACCTTGACGCAGAAAGCCTGGAACTGCTGGAATCCATGCTGATAGAGTACACCGGAACGGTACTGCTGGCAAGCCACGATCGTACTTTCCTGAACAATGTCGCCACATCCACCCTGGTCTTTGAAGGATCGGGCCGGGTAAACGAATATATGGGCGGTTACGACGACTGGCTCCATCAGCGGCTCCCGACGGAGGAAGCCCCTCCTGAACCGAAGCCCAAAAAAGAGAAACCTCGCAGTGTATCAACCGGCCCCCGCAGGCTCACCTTCAAGGAGCAACGTGAACGGGAGGAACTCCCGGACATTATCGAAAAGCTTGAGACACAAAAGCAGGATCTTTTCAATGTCTTGGCCGATCCCGAACTCTACAGGAACGCCGGAACGAAGATTGCGGAAATGCGGGCGAGACTTGATGAATTGGAACAGGAGCTGGAACGTGCCTATGACCGGTGGGAACACCTGGAAGAGCTGGCCCTCAAAGCCGATGGGCAATCAATCGTATAGCCCGTCATGCAAAGATGCAGGTGAATGAAAATTCACGGAAAAGGTAATTCAGCACGAAATCATTTTCTCAGGGTGTACACGGCGGTAGACTCAGCCCACTCGGTTATATCAAGCTGATTGAGCCGTTTTACCAGATCGCTGATCATTCCCGTCGAGCGTGAATCATAGACATTGAACATTCCTTCCCGGAATCCGAGAGGCAGGAGATTCTCCCTGTGTCTGGTGGCAATCAGCTTTATCCGCTCCTCCGCAAAGGCTTTCGCATGCCCGGGGAGAAACGCCGCAGTGAGGCGCACGGGACTTTCCGGGGGAGGAAACTCTCTGACCGTCCGTGCTTTCGTAAAATTGTCCTTTTGATTCGAGTTCGGCAGGAGGAGGGTCACCGACCCGTCCGCAGCGATGGAAAAAAGATAGACGTAACAGTCACTGTCCGCCTCGTAGAATATTTTTACCAAATCACCCTCCCTCAGGTCCGTTTTTGAAAGGAAGACCTTCACGGCAAGCCCCGTACCCTTTTCAGGATACACCGGTTTTACGAGTGATTTAATTGTCACTCGGAAACGGTCTCGTTCATTTTGATCCCATCCCTCGTGCAGTACTTCCGTTTTTTCAATCCGTCCTCGTACCGATGCATAGACGAGATCCTCCGCCAGTTGACTGTTTGAAACGAGGGTATGGGATTTGATGAAGACACCCACTGCTTTTTCCAGTGCATTCTTCTGTGCATCCCGCCTCGCCCGTTCTTTTACTTCCTTCGGCGTGTCGATTTCCCCGAGACAGGCCTCGCCCGTCGCCTCGATCCACACCGGAGTTTCTGAGGCAAAAGAACAAACAGGAACCAGGAGCAGCACGAGAATTACCAAAAATTTTTTCATCGTGTTCATTTCACTATAACCGTTATATGCTGTTTTTATAAATCATCGGGCATAATCAATTGCGGTGTCTGTTCGTTGTTGTATCGTTTTCGGGCGATGCGCTCCACCCGGGGTTTAATGTAACTGAAAAGATTTCTGACGGCCAGCGAACCATCCTCTTTCACCACATCCTCATCCTTGATCCCCTTGAGCAGGAAGTAGGTGAACAGACCGTGGCCTTTGTCCTTATAGGTCGAACTGATCTGATTACCTGACGACGCAGCCATTACCTTTACGTTCCCCGACAAAGCAAAAGAACTTTGCAGATTCATCACCAGTGGCCGCGCACCCTCCGCCAGAACAGATCTTCCCCCCGCGCCGGAAAAACAGGCATCCAGGGCAACAATTATTTCTTTCGCCGGAAGTTTGCCGAGGGCATTGTACAGTCGTTTCAGAGGATAGCCCGTCTGATCGATGAATGAGGGGTCGCCGTCGTAAGGAACCAGATAGGCATCACCCGTCAAGGGATTCGGAGCGCCGTGACCTGAATAATACACAAAAACCGTGCTGTCGTTTTCAACATTATTGGGCAGCCACCTTTCAAAATATTTTGCCATGTCAACATACGACGCATAGTCATTCACCAGCGTAACCACATTCTCTTCGGGATAGCTCATCACTTCGGTCAGATATTCGCGAACCGTCTTTGCATCGGCCGCGGCAAAATCCGCCCGGGGAAGTTTCTGACGGTACTGCTCAATACCGATGACTATGGCGTAGGCGTTTTTCCTCGGCGTTGTCTCCCTTTGAGGAAGAACGTCAACATCAGATGTGATGGTTGCATGAGTAGACGGGTTTTCCGGCATGAGCCGAGACTTAGCCATCGCGGACTGAACAGTTGCTTTTTCTCGCTTCTGCTCCCTGAGAAGTTCGATGGCATTTCCAGTCCCAACCCCTCTGTTCAATGCTACAATAGCCTTATTAATGTCAGCACCCCTGTCTATCAATAACTTTACTATATCGGTATGGCCTCTCCACGCTGCCGAACTCAACGCAGTCCACCCCATATTCCCGTGTGATGCATTAATATTTGCGCCTCTGTCGAGCAACAGTTTTACTACATCGGTGTGGCCTTGCGAACTTGCAGCATCTAACGCGTTACTGTCATTTAATATCCCGCCTCCACCTTTTTCATTCACATCAGCGCCCTGGTCAAGCAAGGCTTTTACAGTAAAAGCATCGCCCTCACCTGCAGCCGTATACAATGCCGGCGCTCCTGCGCATCCAACCAGCGAAATTAAAAAAAATAGGATTACAACTGCACTATATATTTTTTTCACAACAGCCTCCTGCAGCTACCGATCATAGAGTCTCAGGTTCACAAGTCCCTTCGGAGCAATCAACCCCGGATTTTGCTCGTTATTATATGTTTTCCTCGCTATTTGCTCCACCCGAGGCTTGAGATAACCATACAGATTCCCAAGCTCGGAATGTCCGTCTTTGATCCCCTTCAGCAGGAAGTAGGTAAACAGGCCGTGCCCCTGCTCTTCATAAGTCGAGCTGATCTGGCTTCCCGATGAGGCGGACAGGACAGCTATCCGGTCACTCCGTACGGGTGCCGTATTCAGGTTCATCACGAGGGGTCGGGCTCCCGTGGCGAGCACACTTCTACCCCCGGCACCGGAAAAACAGGAGTCGAGAACCACGACAATTTCCTTCGCAGGGAGTTTCTCAAGCTTGGCAAAGAGTCGCGTAAGAGGATAACCTGTCTCCTCAATAAACGAGGGGTCGCCATCGTAGGGAACCAGGAAGGCGTCTCCCGTCTTCGGACCAGGTGCGCCATGCCCTGAATAATAGATAAAGACGGAACTGTCGGTTTCCACGTTGTTGGCGAGCCATTTTGCAAAGTATTTTTCCATATCGCTTTTGGCTGCACGATCATTGAGGAGGGTTACGATATTTTGTGGAGGATAGCCCATGACCCGGGAAAGATACTCCGTCACCGTCTGGGCATCCCGTTTGGCGTAATCTGCCGTGGGGAGTGCCTGGCGATATTTTTCGATGCCGATAACAATGGCGCAAGCACTCTTCCTCGGCAAGGCCTGCATCTGCGGAAGCTTGTCAACATCAGACATCAATACGTTACTGTCTGAATCATTTTTGAATGACGAACCGGTCGGCGAGGCCGGTGTTGTTTTCATTCCTTGCGCCGTTGTCTGGGGAACCGGATCAAGTTTCACCACCGCGTAAAATTGCCTGTCATCTCTCTTTATCAATAACAGCAGATTATCACCGGGGTTCAAAGATGACACAATGGGAGGAAGTTCAGCCGCTTTGTTGATTTTTGTTCGATGTGCTTCGAGAATAACATCGCCCTTTTTGAGGCCCGATTGTTCTGCCGGAGATTGATTCGTGAGGTCAACGACAAGCGCACCGGTTGCATCCCGCATTCCGAATGCCTGTGCAAGTTCCGGCGTAACGTCCTGTATGGATATGCCGAGCCACGATTTTTGAGAGCTTGTCGATGTATTGGTGTGATGATTTGTGGAGGGCGATGCGGCAGACTGGTTACTTTTTGTTGCATATAGTTTCTCATATTGTTGCTGCTCTTTATCCCGAAGCATACGGGCAATCATCGCATACCCTTTTTCTTCTGCAAGTTGCACAGGAGTGCAATGCCGCATAGGTTCCCTGCCTGTCATATTTGCTCCATAATCAAGTAAAAGCTTCACGATGTTTTCATTACCATTATCGACAGCAACAAGCAACGGTGTCCATCCGTTGCTCATGCCTTTATTAACATCGGCGCCTTTATCGAGGAGAAAACGGACCGTCTCCAATGAAGCATTGTTGCGTACCGCCTCATAAAGTGCGGTGGTGCCGAGAATCCATTCTTCATTAACATCGACACCTTTATTGAACAGTGCCTCCATTTCCCTTATGTCGTTTGATGTTGCGGCATCAATCAGCGGTGGAGTGCATCCCGCCACCATGACGCATCCGATCAGAAGCCCCAGCAATATAATACGGATAATAATATTTCTTTTCTTCATCCTCTCACCCCTTAATGCAGTGTCAATTCAGAAGGCTGATCATCACAAACACTTTCAACGACATCATCTTGCAATTTATTTATGCGTATGAATCGCTGCCCCCACATTAGCAATTTTTATCTCGACCGTGTCCGTATCCCCATGATCCCGGCAAATGAAGAAGGGATGCACAAATGGCAAGGAGGAATGACACGTTCCAATATTCTTTGACGCTCTATGACTGAAAGCATCCGTCGAAAGTCCCAAGCGACGATCATCTGCTCCGTTGTGGCGTTTTCTTGACGATTCGCACCACATCTCCCGGATATATCCAGTCAGGATCACGGATATTACTGAGCGATGCCAGTTGGGGATATCGGAACGGATCGCCGAGATAGCGTTCGGCAATATCCCACAGGGTATCACCTTTCACCACAATATGGATGATACGATCATACGATACGGCCGGCGTCGGCCGTTCGGATTCCGTGGCTGCTCTATCGATCGGCAATCGTTCAACAGTAACGGTGTACTGCTGCGTTTCCACCCGCAGCATTTCAACCCGTGCATCCGGTTGAGCAGGAATGACATTCTCGACGTCACCACGTCGGTCTGCGGTTTTGTCGAATGATATCATTCCGGCCTGTAGCCCGTTGATTGCAGCCGTATGATCCGATTCCGCTGCGAAAGCCACGCGCACCGGAAGTTGCAGTATCCGTTCATCATTCACCGGATTTCCAGACAGATGGACGGATCCCTCCGGTCCGCTGTCGCCATGCATCATTCGGGCAGACACACCGGCAATTGCACCCTGAGCAGACAATCGACCGGTGAGTTCCGATTCTTCTTTTAAAGTGTGATGTGTCACGGCAACGAGGCGCTTCTCCCTCATGCCGAAATGAAGAAATAGAAATAAACAGAGGGCCGTTACAATGGCAACAGTCCCCAACGGCAGTTTCCACCCAAAGTTCCTATCCACCCCGATGATTTGACCCGGTGAATCATGCTGCACTATCACCCGTGCCGGCTGTTTCTTCAACGATGAGATGCAGTATTTCATTTTCAGTGAGGAAACCGTTGCGCCTTTTTTCTGTTTTGGTGATTCCCGGCGGAATCGATGCCGATCGGCGTCGCATCTATTTTTTCGTGAAATGGACTTTAATGAATGATGTGACGCCTCTTTGTTCTTTTGTGCTTCAATCGCGGAAGGATCTTTTCCGTAGTCGTCTGCCGGCTTCTGAATCTCTATAATCGATCTCGTCTCGACGTGGCTCCCGGTTTCGATGGCGGCTCCATCACCGGTAATCATTTTATTCATCTGGCCACTTTCCGGCTCCGCTGTGTCCGTCTCGACAGAACCCTCCATTATTCCGTTCTCAACCCTTTCGGGAATAACCGGCATGGCAAGAAGGGATTTGCAGGAGGTAAGAAAAAATATTTCGTTTTCGTACAGGGCATATCGATCAACGGAGTCAACCCGAAGCCCATCGACCTGCCGCCACTCGACCTTGCCGGCAGGAACGACTTTCAGGACGGCATCAACGCGAAAGGCCACCGGGACGGAAGTGACACAGGATATAATCCATACATCAGATTCATCCGAGCGATCAGGCAATCCGAGCTTCCTGCGGAGAGAAACGGCAGTAACGACTTTCCCATGATAATCAAAAACCCCTTCTACGCCTGCAGCATCGACGGGAAGCCTGCTCATTGACGGTGCCGTGATGATAGCTTTTACTTCATGCGCTGAAATACAGAAACGGTAATGACTCACTGAGAAGGTAACCACGGCTTTCATCTCTGTGTCTTCTTTCACAATGCACCCTGTGCCGGAATAATATATAAAAACACTGCTGTATCCTAATCGACAGAAGTCGTCAAAAAGTTAAGCAAAGACTGTCTGTCTGCCGGCGCAGGAAGCAGAGATATGTCATTCTATGACAATTGATGCAGCCGCCGACCCGCCATTTTCCCCTTGATTTTGAGAGAAATCTCACCGATGATACACATACTTCTCATGTATCCCTTGCATCGTCGGGAAGTCTCGTCGACAGCGGGTTGCTCAAACGGGAATCGGACCGATACTGTTCCAGGTAACGATTTAACGATTTTGAAAGAACACGGTACGTACGAATACATATGAGGCAATACAAGGATTCCGACAACACCATACGGCGGGTATGGAACGAAGCTTTTTCAGTCCGTTCTTATGATGTCAATTTTGAAGGACTGTCAACTCTGCCGGCACTGTGCCGTTTTATGCAGGAGGCCGCATTAAAACATGCGGCTCACCTCAACATGGGTGTCTCTCACTTGCGGGCGAAAGGCCTGTTGTGGGTATTGGCACGACAGCGCATTACAATACACGAATTCCCCCGCTTGGATGAAACCATTACCATTCGAACGGAACCGACAGGCAATGATCGAATATTCTGTTACCGCGATTTCACAATCCTCGACAGCGCAGACCATTGCCTCGGCGAGGCCTGCACCGTGTGGTTTGTCATGGATCAACGGGATAAAACCCCCCGACGACCGGATTCGTACTTCACCATCGAGTTCAATGAGAGCAGTAAAAGCACTTCACCCACAAAACTCAAAAAGTTACCAAATCCCAATATAGCAGATGCCTCCAAGAGTCTCAGGGTCTCATACAGGGATCTCGACATGAATGAACACGTCAATAACGTGAGATACATTGAGTGGATTATCGACAGCTTCCCTCTCGGATTTCTCAGAAGCCATACATTACAGGAACTAGAAATAAACTATCTGGCCGAGGCGCTGTACGATAACGAGATTTCCATCGGCCGGGAAGACAAAAAAGATCTTCTCTTTTTGCACAGCCTTACACGTCCTGTCGATAATACGGAAATCTGCAGAGCCCGGACGTCGTGGGAAATACGATAAAATCCGGTGCGCTGGTAATGGTCGCCCCGTCCGGCAATAAATCCTTTTCTATCCGTGCAATCATAACACTATCCCTCATGATAACTACCCCGCCATGACGGCATACCGGACGACACTTTTGATGATGCATTTGAAAAACGCCCATCCACCCCGGATAAAATTCCCTGAACAGAATCAAGCCAATACCAGTATCGGGACGGCCTCGATAAGTGTGTGTTCGTCGAAAGATCAGGATCCGCCCTTCGGTAACGAACGAAAGTCTATACTGTCTGGGCATTTCAACGTAAAAAATACTTGACTTGCTTAAAATTTGCGATATATTGGGCGCGTTGGGAATGTACCTCTCCGGCAGAGAGCGGTAGGTACGGTAAAGTTTGGATTTGGACCTTTTGAAGTACGAACATGCGCTGCTGAGCTTTCAAGCTTCGGTTTGTTTCTTTCATGGTGGCGATCCAACTTTAGAAAAATCAGGAAAGGAGGATTGCCGCGATGTACCAGGGTACCGTAAAGTGGTTCAATGAGAGCAAGGGTTACGGCTTCATCGAAAAAGACGAAGGTGGCGATGTGTTTGTACATTACAGCGCCATTCAGGGCGAAGGCTTTAAAGTCCTGCATGAAAACCAGCGCGTGAGCTTCGACATTGAGCAGGGCAAAAAAGGCCCCGCAGCCGCCAATGTAAAAGCTTTATAAGATTTTTTGCGATACTAAAAAAGCACTTGCGGTATCAAACATGGCGAGTGCTTTTTTTATTCTGTGAAACAGCCCGCTCCATGAGATCGGAATTTTTCTTCCGTCATCCACCATAACCGTTTTGACCATCGAAGTAGAACTGATCCTTGGTGACCCCGAGACAGGAATACGGGAGATCAAAGCAAAGCTCATCACCACGATATACGGTATGTTCGGGAGAATCGCATTGACGTGATTATGACAATACCGTATAGTTCGACGAAATTGCGGAAAAACCCCGGCGGTTTTGCATGAATCCGCCCGGAGAAAGACCGTGGATCATGAACGAGGACCTGCGAACACGCCTTGTTGAAAAATTCAAGAGATCTGAACTGATCGAATCCTGCGGAGAGGCCGACCGCATATTCAAATACTTCATCATATACGGACATGAAGGTCTGTTCAATATCCGGGATTATCTGTCCAGACTTCAAAAAATGACCATCACAGGTTTGTCCAACAACGACGTGGATCGACTGCTCAACGAAATTTTTGATGACGAAAACGGTTACTACGCCTATAAAATCGGTCTGGTAAAGGAAATTGTGGACGGCATTGAAATTGATTCCCGGCAGTATGACATGTTCTGTAAATTTATCTCCTTTCTAAAGACGAACCAACAGCGGCAACGATCCCGACATCAGTGAAATTCGAAGTGGTATCAAATCGTTATGACGATATAAACCACCGATGTCTCCTTCATAACAGCAACAGGATTGTCCCTGTCGCGCACACACACCCCGGAATGAAGACAGACGGTTGTATGGATCGCCTTCAGGCAGGGATAAATTTTCAGTGGAGCATGGAGTCAATGATCCCATTCGTGACGGGTACGATTAAACGGATTGACGACTTTCCTTCCCGGTTCGTCGAAGCCCGCACCGTCGATATCTGGACACCTCCCACATACGATGAATCAGCAAAAATCGGATGCCCTGTTATCTACATGCATGACGGTCAAAACCTCTTCTGTTCGGAAACATCGTTTATCGGCATCGACTGGGGTATCGATGCAGCAATGTGTCGGCTCATTTCCGAGGGGACCATTAAGGCGGCGCTCGTGGTCGGCATCTGGAATACGCCGTTAAGGATGCGGGAATATACACCGCAGCGTCCGCTGGAGTCTCAGGCAGCAGGCGCGATGATGGCACGCTGTATTGACGAGCATGGCGGAAAGCCCTTATCGGACAATTATCTGAATTTCATCATCGACGAAGTAAAGCCCTTCGTGGATGAACACTATCATACAGCAACCGACCGTAAGCATACGTTTATCATAGGTTCCAGCATGGGGGGCCTGGTGTCGCTCTACGCCCTGTGCGAATATCCTTCCATCTTTGGCGGTGCGGGTTGTCTATCGACTCATTGGCCCGCCGTCGATACGGCTATTCTCGAATATCTGAAAGAAATGATACCGGACCCGGCACATCACAGGATATACTTCGATTACGGCACGGAAACCATCGATATGATGTATGAATCCTTCCAGAAACAGGTCGACATGATTATGCAGTCGGCGGGGTACGGAAGGGACGAGACATGGATCACCCGGAAGTATCCCGGAGCAGATCACTCGGAACGGGCATGGCGCGAGCGCGTACACGTCCCGCTGCGTTTTTTCCTGAGTACTGGTCTGTCATAATAAGAGTGCCCGTGCCACCAGTAGGGATACGGATCCCACCAGAACGGGGACAGATAGGGTCCGGGCAGATGTTCGTATGGCTCTCGCTTTTTCCATAGATAGATCTCGCGCACCCTGATGACCGGATAACCATACTGAATATCACCGAGAGGATGGACCTCTTCACCGACAACATCGCCGACAACGGTAATGTCACGTCCCTTCGCATAAATGACAGGATCAAGAAACCCGGTGTATCGAATGAGAAACCTGCCCTGCGATCGATCACGATGAGCGGGACGTTTTTCCATATCCAGGCTTGTCTGCAGTACCTTTATGCTTGTACCATCTTTATCGTTGCGGGTCTCGATGATGACGCCGCCCACCATGATGGTCCTCGATTGATATGATTCCGGTGATTTCTGAATTTCACTGAATGTCACGGACGTATCAACCTGCCGCATGACATTCTTCGAAAAGGGCGCGCACGCGGTCACAAGAAAAATAATCGCGATGATGATAATCCTGCGCTTCATCATTAATGAAGAATCCAATTAATTCCTATTCCGAAATGAAACCGAGAACCTCCTGCCTCGCCAAGCGGCCATATATGTGATTCTCGATGCATAACGACGAGATAGTTATAGTTCAGCGTATCGATCAATCGATGACGCGCTCCCTCGACTTCACCGGCAACAGTAATCAATCGGTCGTTCCGGTATATTTCAGGGTCCAGCTGTTCCCGAAAGCGCACCAGGAAGCGTCCGTGCGATTCATCGGATATTTCCGGTTTATATCGCCGGCCAAGCGGCTGCTGTAAAACCTCAAGCCATGTTTCTTCATTGTCATGCGAGATGCCGATAATACGCCCCCCGATTACGATGACTGCGCCTCGATACTGGTCGGGATTTCTGATCAATTCCTGAAAGGTGAGATGTCGATCCGACTGGCTGAGCGTCTCCTGTGAAATAACGGGCGCGCATGACGAAAGAAGAACCATGACAGCGATGAGTATCCATCTGTTCCGTATCATGTTCATTCCTTCCATGATGCAGAATACACCCTTGCTGTACGGCATACAAGCTTTTTTCTTCATCTCGCTCTTCACTTTACGCCATCTTCTTCACCCTAAGGGATGCCGTTTATCTTGCATCAAGACATTTTTAAACATCCCTGTGGCAGTACTTTCTCAAAAGTTCTGCATGACCTGAAAAACCGATTAATCACCGGTAATATCACTTTTTTATTTGAACTAAATATACTACCTTCTGTAAAAAAGTTCTTTCACATACGTCAAAAACTGGTAGTATTTTTTCTTTTTTGAAGCAAGGAATACGAAAACCGTAAACCGGAAGTCTAAAACCTGATTTCCTCCGAGGATCAAAAGCGATGGTAAACAAAGACACAGACACCCGAAGCGCGATAAAGAATGCCCTCGTTGTCGAAGGCGGTGCCATGCGTGGAATTTTTTCCACCGGTGTACTGGATACGTTCCTCCGGGAAGGGTTCAATCCCTTCGACCTGTGTATCGGAGTTTCCGCAGGGGCGGGAAATATAGCCGCCTTTCTAGCGGACATGTATCAGCGCAACTATAAGATCTATACCGATTATTCACTTCGTTCGGAATTCATAAGCTGGAAAAAATTTTTTGCCGGAGGACACCTTATCGACCTTGACTGGCTGTGGGATGTGACCATACGGGAAATACGACTTGATCTGAAAAAACTGTTCAACCACAAGAAGGACTTTTTCATCGTTGCCACCTCTGTTGAAACCGGGCGGGCGATCTATCTCCAGCCTGACGAGAAGACATGTGAAGAGTATCTCAAGGCGTCAAGCGCACTGCCCCTTCTGTATCGAAAATTCTCTATGATTGACGGAATGTTGATGACCGACGGAGGTATCGCCGATTCAGTTCCCGTTATCGAAGCACATCGCCGGGGAGCACAAAACATCATGGTCATTCGCTCCCGTCATTCCGATTATGTAAAGAAAAACGGCGCACTCACAACCATCCAGGCCGCGATCCTCGGGAAGTATCCGAACCTGAGCCATGCCATGCGCAACCGGGCCGCCGTTTATATGAAGTCGATCGGTTTCATCAAACATCCTCCCGCGGGTGTCCGCGTGATCGAGGTCAGCCCTCCCGATTCATTCAAAACATCCCGACTGACAAAGGATATCTCCGTTCTCGAAAGGGACTACCTTATCGGCCTTCGGGAAGGAACGAGGGCTATCGCGCGATGGCATTCCGTTATCTGATCAGGCGAATCGGTGTACGGCCGTTATTGCTTTGCTTTGTCGAACAGTTTCAGGTATTCCCCGTATCCCTCTTTTTCGAGATCATCTTTGGGAATGAATCGCAGGGCGGCGGAATTCATGCAATACCGCAGTCCCGTCGGTGCGGGCCCGTCATTAAAAACGTGACCGAGATGGGAATCGCCATGTTTGCTGCGAATTTCCGTCCTTGTCATAAAGAATCCCTTATCTTCCCTTTCAACAACATTCCCCGGATCGAGCGGTCTGTTAAAACTGGGCCACCCCGTACCTGAATCATACTTGTCGAGAGAACTGAACAGAGGCTCTCCTGAAACGACATCGACATAAATCCCCTCTCTTTTGTTATCCCAGAATTCGTTATGGAATGGTCGTTCCGTGCCGCTTTCCTGGGTGACTTTATATTGAAGAGGGGTCAACTTTTTTCTGAGTTCTTCTTTTGACATGGTATTACTGCTCCTTGTTTTATCGTTTCGTACTTCACCATCGCCAACATCATCCCAGCTCTTTTTCAAAAACCGCTCCCGACCCGATCCTTGCCGGTAAAGCTTATAGCGAATCGGACACGTACGATGATAGTCCTGGTGATAATCTTCTGCCGGGTAAAAAATCGACGCTTTGACAATTCCCGTTACAATAGGTTTCTCAAACCTTCCCGATTTTTCAAGGGCCTCCTTTGACATTTCAGCAAGCCGTTTCTGCTCATCCGTATGATAAAAAATGACCGATCGGTATTGGTTTCCCCGATCGACAAACTGACCATTCGGATCCGTGGGGTCTATCTGCCGCCAGAAAACATCAAGCAGTTGCTCATAGATAATTCGAGCGGGGTCATAGGTAACCTGAACGGCCTCCACATGTCCCGTTCCACCTCGGGAGACGTCTTCGTAGGTTGGATTAACCACGTGTCCGCCGGTATATCCGGAGACAACATCAACAACACCATCGAGTGTTTCAAACGGTGGCTCCATGCACCAGAAACAACCTCCTGCAAACGTCGCCTTTTCACGTTTCTCAGTTGCGTAGGCACTTCCTTGTATCATGTTTCCATCCTCCTTAAAGATCCTTCCCGACATAATGAAAAATAACAAGACCGATATCACAATCACTAACCCGGACAGCCATCCGGGTTTTTTCATTATGTTTAGCTTCATTATCGTTACCTCCCATTGCTTATAAATTAATCATCATTCTGGGGATATAAAAAACCTGGCAAGAAATTTATATTATTGAACAAACGCAGGTCTGAAGTTGTACGTGAAGTGTTTCACAGATGTTGCATGAATGACTTCATTGCAATTGTTTCAAGTTTTACACATTACTAGAGTTTAGAGTCTCCACGTAAAAAATGGTTAAAATTTATAAAAAATACTTGACTTTGCCGCGCATTCGC
>OMKS01000787.1_pt1 | contig 29349 bp, 26 predicted proteins | sample 1674721 | NCBI WGS metagenome assembly OMKS01 (sample SAMN06264996, study PRJEB25208) | sediment metagenome | isolation source: hot spring sediment | place: USA: California | collected 2014-09-02 | reverse complement strand
TGTGTATAAGAGACAGAGCCGGAGGACGGCCGCCCGCACCACCGCTCCCGTACTCCCCGCGGAGAGGAACGCCTCCGCCTCCCCCCTCCCCACTGCGGCGATCCCGCGCGCGATCGAACTGCCTTCCCCCTCGTCCTGCGGGCACTCGAGGACCTCGATCGTCGGCGGAAGGTCGGGCGGGAGGTCGCGCCGTCGGGCGGCGAGGACGAGGGTGAGGGGCAGCTTCGCCGAGGCCTGGATCGCCCCCCGCGCGAGCTCGGCGGGTGGGCGGTCGGCCCCCATCACGTCCACGACGATCCGCGGTTTCACCGGTCGTGGTGCCGAGGGTGGGATTTGAACCCACACAGGCCGAAGCCCACTGCCCCCTCAAGACAGCGCGTCTGCCAATTCCGCCACCTCGGCGTGTGGCGATGGTAGCAGGATGGGGTCGTGGGCTCAACATTTGTGTCCCCGTCCGCGGGGGGGTAACGTTCCGGCATGGCCCCGCGGCGGATCGTCGCCTACTGGGGGGATCCCCTGCTCGTGGAGCGGGCCCTCGCCCGTGCCCTTGCCGCGTGGGGTCCCGCCCAGCGGGTCGTGCTGTTCGGGGACGATCCATGCCTCGATCGGCTCATCGGAGAACTGGGAAGCGCTGACCTGTTCGGGGAGCCGCGGGTGATCATCGTCCGCCGCGCGGACAGGCTGGTGGGGGAGGAGCGGCTGGCACGTGTGCTGGCGAAGGAGCTGCCTCCTGGTGTTGGGCTTGCCTTCGTGGGGGAGGCGCTGAAGGGGCCCGTGGTGCGGAGGGCGGAAGAGGCGCGGTTCTTCCCCACGCCGACCGGGCGGGCGCTCCAGGCCCTCGCATGCGAGCTCCTCGCCGAGGCGGACCTCCCCCGGCTCCCATTCGTGGTCGATCTCCTCCTCCATGCTGCAGCGGGCGACCCGTTGCGCCTTGCCCAGGAGGTGGCGAAGCTCTCCCTCTGGAAAGGGGAACGCCTCCCTCCGGATCGGCTCCCCCGACTCCTCTTCTTCACCTTGGGGACGCCGTACGCGTACCTCGATGCCGTGGGCAAGGGGGAGATCCCTGCCGCCCTTGCCGAGCTGCGCACCCTGCTTGCGGCGGGAGCGAATCCGCTAGCGCTGTTCTTCGCCCTTGTCGGGCACGTGCGGGCGCTCCTCGCCGCCCTCGCGGCGATGGAGGACGGCCGTGAACCGGCCGGCCCGACATGGCTCGTGCGGCGGCGACTCGATCAGGCCAAACGATGGGGGGAAGGGCGGCTCGTCGCGCTCCTCGCCTCCCTCCAGGAACTGGACCTCCGGATCAAGACCGGTCAGCTCTCCCCCGAGGCGGCCCTTCACCAGTTCACGCTTTCCCTGACGCCGGTCGGGCGGGGATGAACTCCCCAAGTCCCGTCGTCTCCAGCAGCAGACGGGACAGGACGAGCGCCGAGAACACCGACGCGGCAATTCCCAGCCCGAGGGTGATCCCGAACCCCTCCACGGGGCCTGAGCCCAGCAGGAAGAGGATGAACGCCACGATGATCGTGGTGATGTTCGCGTCCAGCACTGCGGAGAGCGACTTCGCGAACCCAGCCGTGACGCAGGCCCGCGGGGCCTTGCCCGTCCGCCGCTCCTCCTTGATCCGCTCGAAGATGACCACGTTGGCGTCGACCGCCATCCCGATCGTGAGGACGATCCCCGCGATCCCGGGGAGGGTGAGGGTCGCTCCGAACGCGCGCAGCGCAGCGAATAGGAGGAGCATCGTCATCACCAGCGCTGCGTCGGCGACGATCCCGAACCAGCGGTAGTAGATGAGCATGTACACGAGGACGAGAACGAAGCTCACGATGAGGGCGGTCATGCCCTTGCGCACGTACTCCGCCCCGAGGGTGGGGCCCACCGTCTGCTGTTCGATCACTGCGACTTGGGTCGGGAGGGCACCGGAGCGGAGGACGACCGCGAGGAGCTTCGCCTCCTCCGCGGTGAAGCGTCCCGTGATCGTGGTCGAGTCCTGCACGCCCCTCCATCCCTGTTGAGCCGCCTGCTTGATCGACTCGGAGACGAGGGGGGCGGAGTAGACCACGTTGTCAAGGATGATCGCTAGGCGATCGTTCACCTGGAGGCGGCGGAGGGCGTCAACGAACCGTTCTGCTCCCTCGCGGCTGAACGTGAGGGCGATATAGAACCCCGGGCTGCGCGGATCGGTGGACGTGCGCACCACCGCGTTGTTGAGGACATCCCCCGTGAGGAGAGGATCGTTCTCGACGAGGTACCACTCGCTTCCGTCCTTGTTCGGGAGGACCTCATACAGGAAGCCCGCCCGCGCTTCGAGGTCGCCCCTCGTCGCCGCGGCATCGATCACCTTCCGGAACTGGAGCAGCGCCGTGCTCCCCAGCAGCATCTGCGCCTCCTCGGGGTCTTGGACCTTGGGGATCTTGACCTCGACCCGGTCCCGCCCGATCGGCCGGATCTCAGCGTTGACCATTCCGTACTGGTCCACCCGTTCCGAGAAGATCGTGACGAGCTGGCTCACCGCATCCCGCTGCTTGTCCGAATCCATCGGAGAAAGTCGAAGCGGAACGAGCTCGCCCGACGCGGGATCCAAGACCTGCGCTTCGAGCACGAGGCGCACCCCTCCCTGGAGGTCCAGGCCGAGCTTGATCACCTCCGACAACGGGAAGAAGGGGTACAAGAGACCGATCGAAGCGAAAAGGGCCACGATCACGATGCCCACGCGAATCCAGTCCGTGCGCCTCATCGCTGCCCCTACTTGCGGACCTTGGCCACGATGCTCCCCTTGGACAGGCGGAGCTTCCCGTCCTCGACGACGAGGACCACGGAGTCATCCGACATCTCCTCGATCGTGCCCAGGATCCCGCCCGCAGTGACGACCCGGTCGCCCCGCTTGAGGGAGCCGAGGAGGTCGCGATGCTCCTTCTGGCGCCGGCGCTGAGGCCGAATGAGGAGGAAGTAGAAGATGGCGGCGAACGCCACGAGCATCACCACGAGGGTGATCATCGACTGCGTCGTTTCGGGCGCGGCGCCGTTGTAAGCATATGCGATCATCTGATCACTCCTTTTCTCCACCGCCTGCGTACCCCGTTCGTCACGTACAGGATGGCGACGAGCGCGATCCCCACGCTCCAAAGGACGAACGGCAGCCCGGTCATGTTCCGGCCCAGCGCCACCACCTGGTGCAGTAGGGCAAAAATGTCGAGCCAGAGTATAGCGTACATCACGGTGGCGAGCGAGCGCTGTCGGACGAGGTCGAGGAGGAGGCTGAGCAGGGGCAAAGCGGTCCACGCCCAGAATCCCGCCTGCGACCCGACGAGCCCAAGGGCGAGGAAGAGGAGGGCGTGCCCGGGAAGGAGCCGGGCCGTGGAGGCAGGGTGGAGGCCCCGTCCCGCGGCTCGCCCCAGGCCGTACGCCCAGAGGATGAGGAGGCCCCCCCCTCCCCCCAGTCGCCAGGGGAGAGGAGAGGGGACCGCGGCGAGGGCGAGGCCGATCACGATCAGACTGCCCGCGAAGAACGCGACGTCCTTCATGCCATGTGGGGGAGGAACGCCCTGGCCAGGCCGAGGAACAGGCCCATCCCGATCAGGTCGCCGATCGTCGTCGCCACCGGCCCGGAGATCATCGCCGGGTCGAGGCCGAACCGGCGGACCAGGAACGGAAGCGTTGCCCCGGTGAGGCAGGCCGCGGCCGTCGTCCCGCAGAGGGCGATCCCCGCCACGACCCCGAACCATGGCCGCCCCCACACGAGGGTCGCGATGAGCCCGATCTCGACCCCTAGAGCCAGTCCGGCGAAGATCCCCACCCGCAGCTCCTTCCACATCAGCCACGGGAGGTTGCGCCAGTCCACCGCCCCCACGGCAATCCCCCGGATCGCCACCGCCAGCGCCTGGGCCGCGGCGTTGCCGCTCATGTCGGCGATGAGGGGCATGAGGGAAGCCACGAACGCGATCTGGGCGATGGTCGCCTCGAACTGACTGATCAACCCGGCCACGGACATGTTCAGGACTACAAGACCCATCAGCCACGGCAGCCTCTTGCGCACCGAGGATTGGGGGGGGTCCAGCGGATGGTCCTCCCCGGCCGGGATGCCCCCCAGCCGGAGGGCATCCTCGGTCGCCTCCTCGCGGATCACATCGATCACATCGTCGATGGTGACGATCCCGAGGAGCTTCCGGCCCTCGTCCACCACGGGGAGGGCGAGGAAGTTGTACTTGTCGAACACGTGGGCCACCTCTTCCTTGTCCATTGTCACCGGGAGGGCTACGGCGTCCGACTTCATGATCGCGCGGAGCGGGGTGTCGGGCCGGGCGAGGACGAGGTCGCGCAGGGACAGGACCCCGAGGAGCGTCCCTCGATCGTCCACTACGTACGCGTAGTAGACTGTCTCCGCCTCCTCGGCCCTCGCCCGCAGTTCCTGGATCGCCTCCTCGGCGGTCATCTCCTCGGCGAGAGCGACCACCTCGGTCGACATGAGCCCGCCCGCCGTGTCGGGGGGATAGGCGAGGAGTTCCCCCAGTTCCTTCGCCTCCCGCGCCTCGAGACGGGACAGGATATCCTGAACCATGTTCGGGGGGAGCTCGGCGAGGAGGTCCACCGCGTCGTCGGGTTCCATGTGGGACAGGATGTGGGCGGCATCCTCACGGTTGAGCTCCGCCAGCAGGCGCGCCGCCTCATCGGGCTCCATTTCCCCAAGGGGTTCCGCCGCGGCGCGGCGGCGGTAGAGGCGGCGGAGGAGTTCCACCGCCTCCTCTTCGCGGAGGGCAGCGAGGATCTCGGCGATCTCCGCGGGATGGCGGCGGATGAGCTCGGCGATGTCCAGGGAACGGGCGTTGGCGTCGGCCATAATAGGCAACTATACCCCTCCCCCCTTGCCCGCGCCCAGCCAAGAGGCTCGGTCAGAGGAGGGCGATCACGCCCAGCGAGGCGAGGAGGACGAGGACCCCGGCGAGGAGGACCCCGAGCGCGATCGGGGGAAGGGCGCGGTGGATGGGGATCCTGAGGAGGACGGCGATGAGGGACCCCGTCCATGCCCCGGTCACGGGGAGGGGGACCGCCACGAAGAGGAGGAGCGCCCACGGGCCCCACCGGTCCACCCGCGCCCGCCCGCGCCCCTCCTGCCAGCCGAGGTACCGCCGAACCACCCTTCCCAGCGGCCCGGGGAGCGCCTGGAGGAGGCGGAGGACCCGGTCGAGGCCGAGGAGGAGGAACGGGACGGGAAGGAGGTTCCCCACCACGGCGAGCGCGTAGGCGGCCGGGGGGGAGAACCCGAGCGCAAGGGCCAGCGGGAGCCCGCCGCGGAGCTCGGCGATGGGGAGTAGAGACAGCAGAAGCACCCGTCCGACCGCGCCGAGGTTCACGCCTCCATTATCCCCGGAGAGGGCCTTGGGGAGGACCCACCTCCCGCGTAGGATTGGCAGCGACGCCACGAGCGCGAGGAGGGCTGAGCCGATGCGCCTGTACAACACGCTGACCCGGAACCACGAGGAGCTCGTCGTTGAGGACAACACGGTTCGGATGTACGTATGCGGCCCGACCGTGTACGACCTCATCCACATCGGGAACGCCCGGCCGATGATCGTGTTCGACGCCCTGCGCCGGTACCTCGAATCCCGCGGGTACACCGTGATCTACGTCCAGAACGTGACCGACATCGAGGACAAGATCATCCGCCGCGCCCAGGAGGAGGGGCGCACCGCCGAGGAGATCGCTGCCCACTACACCGAGGAGTACTTCCGCGACCTCGCCGCCCTCGGCGTCGGCCGCCCCACGCACTCCCCGCGGGCCACGGCCTACGTCCCGCAGATGATCGAGCTCGTCCAGCGGCTCGTCTCCTCGGGCCATGCCTACGAGGTCGACGGCGACGTGTACTTCTCCGTGGCGAGCTTCCCCGCGTACGGCAAGCTCTCCGGCCGCGTCCGCGACGACCAGGAGGCCGGGGCGCGGGTCGAGGTCGACGAGAAGAAGCGCCACCCCGGCGACTTCGCCCTGTGGAAGAGGAGCAAGCCGGGCGAGCCCTCGTGGCCGTCGCCGTGGGGCGACGGGCGGCCCGGTTGGCACACGGAGTGCGTGGTGATGTCCCGCGACCTGCTCGGCGAGACGATCGACATCCACGCCGGCGGGAGCGACCTGATCTTCCCCCACCACGAGAACGAGCTCGCCCAGGCCGAGGCCCTGACCGGCAAGCCGTTCGTGAGGATCTGGCTCCACAACGGGCTCCTCACCGTGCGCGGCGAGCGGATGGGGAAGTCGGTCGGGAACTTTGCGTACGCCCGCGACGTCGTCGCCAAGCATGGGGGCGAGGCCGTGCGCTACTTCTACCTCTCCCGCGACTGGCGGAAGCCCCTCGACTTCTCCGACGACGCCGTGGCCGAGGCCAAGCGGGCCCTCGACCGCGTGTACGACTCCCTGTGGGCGGCGGAGGCCCTCCCCGAGGGGGGGCCGGCCGCACCGCTGCGCGAGCTCGAGGCGCTCGAGGAACGGTTCCACGCTGCGCTCGAGGAGGACTTCACCACCCCTGGCGCGCTCGGCGTGCTGCAGGAGATCGTGGGGATCGGGCACCAACGTCGCCAGGCCGGGGACCTCGAAGGCGCGAAAGCCGCCGCCGCCCTCGTCCGGCGGCTGGGGGGGAGCCTGGGCCTGTTCCAGGCGCCCCGCCCGACCACGAGCGCCCTTGCCGACGACCTGATCCGGCTCCTCGTCGAGCTGCGCGCCGATCTCCGGCGGGCCAAGCAGTTCGCGCTGGCCGATCGGGTGCGGGACAAGCTCGGGGAGCTCGGGATCGACCTCCGCGACGGCCCCGAGGGGACGACGTGGGCCATCCGGGCCCGATCCCCTTAGCCGAGCGCCCCGTCCCTGAGGCCGCCTGCCGGGGAAGGTTCTGCTGCCGCGTCCTAAGCCAGTACGGCGGCCGATCCCGTTGTGATCTCCGGATCGGCTCAATGTCCGCGTGTTGTCCCAGGCGGGTTCAATCGCCAGTGTCTCGTCACAAACGACCCGGAGCCCAATCTCCACCCCTTGACGGGACGTGACCCACAGGCGGACGGCACGACTCGGAAGGCACTACAGTGCGGCAAGGAGGCGAAGGATGAAACTGACGCACGCCTGCATACTGGTCGGGAGGATGGAGCCCATGCTGTCTCTGTTCGCGGCCGAGGCGCACGAGGAGCTCGCGCCCGGGTCGGCCAAGCCGACCGCAAACCGAAGCATCGAGCTAGAGTTTCTCGTCGAGGCTGTCGCCGCGGAGTACGAGCGACTTCGGCAGATCCCTGGGATCGGATGGGTGACCCCCCGACCACCCAGCCGTGGGGAAGTCGGTCTTTCTACCTCCGCGATCCAGAGGGCAACCTGATCAACTTCTACAGCCGACTGTAGAACTCCAGCCACGGTGGTGGACATGGCTGGGTACACAACGCTTGGGGGACGGTAGCCTCGGCCGCGGGCGATCCTTGGGACGAGGCCCAGATCCGAAAGGTGCTCACCTTGCGAGGGTTTGAAGCACTCGCGTCCTTGGCTTAGGGTGGGGAGGTCACCAGCGATTCGGGGCGGCTTCGCCGGATGATGTCGGCTTGGGACGCGGCCAGGGACAGGGCGCAGGAGCTGCAGGCCAGGCTCGAACGGTTCGCCGACGCGCGGCTGCTCGAGGAGGCCGCTGCTCGCGCGGAGGCGGCGCTTCCTGCGCACGCGGTTCTCAAGCCCAGTGTCTAGTTCGTCTTGGACGGCCGCAGCCCGGCGTACGCCATCGGGAGCGCCATCGTCGTGGATGTCCTTCCGGTGCAAAGCGAACGCGTGCTCGTCGCGGAACTGGCTCACGAGATGCACCACATCGGCCTGAACTCGGTGTTGGCCGAGTCAGGTGGGGATGATCCCGCGGAAGCACAAGCTTGGTCGCTGCTGCGCAGCATTGTCCTCGAGGGGAGCGCGGTGACCTTGGTGGGCGGGAGGCGCTGTACCGTGTTGGCGGCCATCTCATCTCTGTGTTGATGGCTGCACATGGTGAGGAATGGGTGATCGAGCACTTGCCTTATCCGGGCCTTCTGCTCGCCCGCTACCAGAGGGAGACCACGGGTACCCCGCTGCGCTTCGACAGTCCCATCGTTGACGCTTGGCGCGGCGAACTGGAAGCGCGCGGACGGTGACAACGGATCCAAGGGCCGCGGGGGGCCAGATGGGAGATCGCAGGGCGCTGACCCACACCCCGCGGTGCCCAGCCGGCGGGACCTCCGGGGCCCAAGAGCTGTCTCGCGGCTACCTGGTCTGGAATGGGGGCGCAAAGCGGGTTGATCGCGGGCGGGGCGGGCGGTACGCTGGATCGGGATTCTCTCCGCATGCGGCGGAGCCGGGGCGCACCGCCCCGAGACGCCTGAGGAGGTGACGGATCGTGGGAAGGGTGATCATCGTCTCGAACCGGCTCCCGATGACGGTGAGGACGACCGAGGCCGGCCTCGAGTTCGTCCCCAGCGTGGGGGGACTCGCCACGGGCCTCGCGGCGGTCCATTCCGGGGGCAGCGGGGCGTGGGTCGGCTGGCCGGGGATCCCCGCCGAGGACCTGCGGGGACGGGAAGACGCCCTCGCCCGCGGCCTGGGGGAGCACGGGTGCGTCCCGGTCCCCCTCTCCGGGCGCGACGTGCGCGCCTACTACGGCGGGTTCAGCAACCGCACGATCTGGCCCCTCTTCCACTACTTCACGCAGCACACAACCTACGATCGGCGCCACTGGGAAGCGTACCGCGAGGTCAACGAGCGGTTCGCCGCCGCCGTGGCCGAGGTCGCCGCATCGGGGGACACGATCTGGGTCCACGACTACCACCTCATGCTCGCCCCGCGCCTGATCCGGGACCGCCTTCCCGATGCGCGGATCGGGTTTTTCCTCCACGTCCCGTTCCCGTCCCATGAGGTGTTCCGCCTCCTCCCGTGGCGGCGGGAGATCCTGGAGGGGCTCCTCGGCGCGGACCTCCTCGGGTTCCACACCTACGACTACGTCGGGCACTTCCTCGATACGGTGCACGCCCTGCTCGGCCGCTCCCACGCCTTCGGGGACGTGGAGCACGGCGGGCGCGTGGTGCGGGTGGAGGCGTTCCCGATGGGGATCGACTACGGCCGGTTCCGGGCGGCGGCGCAGTCGCCGGCCACCGCCCGCGAGGTGGCCCGCCTGAAGAGGCACCTCGGGACGAGGAAGCTCATCCTGTCCGTGGACCGCCTGGACTACACGAAGGGCATTCTGGAGCGCCTGAGCGCGTTCGAGTTGTTTCTGGGCGAGTACCCGCGGTGGCGGGAGAGGGTGACGCTCGTCCTCCTCCTCGTCCCGTCGCGGACCCGGGTTGAGGAGTACCGGGCCCTGAAGCGGTCGATCGACGAGCGGATCGGGCACATCAACGGCAAGCACGGCACGGTGGGCTGGGCCCCGGTGGTGTACATGTACCGCAGCGTCCCGTTCGAGCGCCTGGTCGCCCTGTACCGGGCGGCGGACGTGGCGCTCGTGACCCCGCTCCGCGACGGGATGAACCTCGTGGCCAAGGAGTACGTGGCGAGCAAGGGGGATGGGGAGGGGGTCCTCATCCTGAGCGAGTTCGCCGGCGCGGCGCAGGAGTTGGGGGAGGCCGTGGTGGTGAACCCCAACGATGTGGCGGAGACGGCCCGCGCGATCGGGCACGCCCTGGAGATGCCGGCCCGGGAGCAGGGGGAGCGGATGGCGGCGATGCGCGCCCGGGTGGCGGCGTACGACGTGCGAAGGTGGGCCGAGGACTTCCTCTCCGAGCTCATGGGCCCCCACCGCGCCCCGTCCACCCCTCGCCCCATGACGGGGGCGGAACGGGCCGCGCTCGTGGCCGCGTACCGCGCGGCGGCGCAGCGGCTCCTGCTCCTCGATTACGATGGGACCCTCGTCCACCTCGCCCCGACCCCGGGCCAGGCGCGCCCCGATCGGGGGGCGATCGAGGTCGTCGCCCGCCTCGCCGCCGACCGGCGGAACGAAGTCGTCGTCGTGAGCGGTCGGGACCGGGACACGCTCACGGCGTGGCTGGGGGACCTCGACGTGGCCCTCGTCGCCGAGCACGGGGCGTGGATCCGTACCCGCGGCGGGGCGTGGCAACCGATGCTCTCCCGCGATGGGACGTGGAAGGACCGGGTGAGGCCGATCCTCGACCGGTACGTGCATCGGACGCCCGGGTCGTCGGTCGAGGAAAAGGAGTTCTCGTTCGTATGGCACTTCCGCCGCGCGGAGCCCGCGGCGTGGCGGCTGCGGGCCCCGGAACTGAGGCACGTCCTCGTCAACCTCACCGCGCACCTCGACCTCCAGGTCGTGGAAGGGGATCACGTGGTGGAGGTGAAGGCCGGCTCCTGCCACAAGGGCCAGGCGGTGGGACGGTGGCTGGACCGGGAGTGGGGGTTCATCCTCGCCGCGGGCGACGACCGCACGGACGAGGACATGTTCGCCGCGTTGCCCCCCCAGGCCCACTCGATCAAGGTTGGGACCGGCCCCACCCGGGCCCGCCACCGCCTCGCGGGGCCAGACGAGCTGCGGGAGCTCCTCGCGGAACTGGGGGAGGGGGGGCCTCACCCCGCGGCCGGCGACGGGGACTCGCCGGACGCGAACTGAAGCTGCCACAGGGCCCAGAACAGGCCCTTGCGTGCCAGGAGCGCCTCCACCGGGCCCTCTTCGACCAGCTTCCCCTCGTGAATCACGAGCACCCGATCCACATTGCGGATCGTGGACAGCCGGTGGGCAATCGCGATCGCCGTCCTCCCCGCCATGACCCGCTCCAGCGCCTCCTGGACCTGGGCCTCGGTCTGGGAGTCGATGTTCGCCGTCGCCTCGTCGAGGACGATGAACTTGGGGTCCGCGGCCACCGCCCTCGCCAGCGACAGGAGCTGCCGCTCCCCGACGGAGAGCCGCACCCCCCGCTCCTTGACCTGGGTTCGGTACCCCTCGGGGAGGCGGGCAAGGTGATCGTGGACCCCAACCGCCTTCGCCGCTCCTTCGGCGGCCTCGGAGGGGACGACCCCGTCCCACATCCGGATGTTCTCCGCCACGTCCCCGGAGAAGAGGAACACCTCCTGGGGCACAAGGGCCAGCTTCCGCCGGTAGTCCTGGAGGTCGAGCTCGGCGAGGTCGACCCCGTCCACGAGGATCGCCCCCTTCTGGGGACGGTAGAACCCTAGGGCGAGGCCGACGATCGTCGTCTTCCCGGACCCGGTCGGACCCACGATCGCCACCCGCTCCCCGGGGGCGACGTGGAACGACACATTCTGGAGGACCCACTCTTCGTCGTTGTACGCAAACCAAACGTCTCGAAACTCCAGCTCCCCGTGGAGGATGGGGATCGTGCGCGTGCCCGTCGGCTCAGGCTTCTCGTCGAGGATCGCAAAGATCCGTTCTGCGGCGACCATCGCCGCCTGGAGGATGTTGTACTGTTCGGAGAGGTTGACCATCGGTTGGAACAGCATCCGGATGTAGCTCGTGAACGCGACGAGCGCCCCGAGGGTGAAGGCCCCGGCCAGGACCCCGCGGCCGCCGTACCAGATTAGGAGGGCGAGAGCGATGTTCTGCATCACCGAGATCACCGGCCCGAACACGCCGTATACGGTGATCGAGCGCATCTGGGCCCGGAAGAATCTTCGGTTGATGTCCGCAAACGCCTGGCGGCTCCGTTCCTCCTGGCGGAAGAGCTGGATGATCTCCATCCCGGACAGGGACTCGGCGATGTACGCGTTGATCCGCGCCAGGACCCGCCGCGCCGCGCTGTAGGCCTCCCGGGCGCGCTTGCGGAACCAGAACGCGAGCACGAGGATGAACGGGGTGAACGCAAGCAGGATCAGGGTCAGCCGGACGTTGAGGTGGAACATGACCCCCAGGACCCCTGCGATGATGAGGAGGTCCCGTAGGAGCCGGACGAGGACCTGGGTGAACATCACGTTGATCGCGGCGACGTCGTTCGTGGCCCGCGTCACGAGCCGCCCCACCGGTTGCCGATCGAGGTAGCTCATCGGAAGGCGCAACAGGTTCCCGAACACCGCCCGCCGCATGTCGTAGAGGATCTTCTGCCCTGCGTACTGGATCGTGTACACCTGACCGTAGGTGAGGAGGAACCGCACCACGAGGAACCCCACATAGGCGAGGGCGAGAGACCCCAGGAGTTCAACGGCGGAGGCCCGCAGGCGAAGGAGATCCAGGCTCGGGATGTCCTGCAGCGCCTCCTCGGGGGCGGCGTACCCCACGGGGGTGAGCCGGAAGAGATGCGAGTAGCGGGCCACGAGCTCGGCCGCCGCCACGTCGGCAGGGACGACGAGGAACCGGCGGAGGACCCGTCCTTCCTCCTCGAGCGCCTGGCGCACGGGGTCGGCGAGGGTCTGCTCGTTGACGAGGAACGTCCCGGGGTCGTAGGGGAGAGCCCCTTCCACCGGGGGAACATCGGCCCGCACCTCGATCCACGGCAGGACGAGAACGGAGTCGACCGCCGTCTTCACGAGGTAGGGCAGTGCGAGCTCGATGACCGTGATCCCCCCGGCGAGGAGGAACGCCAGCACGAACAGGAGCCGGTACGGTCGGGCGAAGCGGACCACCCGCCGGAGAAGCCGGAAGTCCAGCGCCTTGCCGAGCTGCTCGTCCTCGTAGCCGTGGTGGCGTCCGTTCATCGCACGAGAGCCTGCTGGAGTTCGTTCAGCCGCGCGTAGAGCCCGCCCTGGCGTACGAGGCGGCTGTGGTCGCCCTCTTCGACGATCCGCCCCCCGTCGAGGACGATGATCTGGTCTGCCTTGCGAACCGCGGTGATGCGGTGGGAGACGACGATCGCCGTTCGTCGCCGCAGGACACCCTGCAGGTGGCCAAGGATCGCCTCCTCGACTTGGGCGTCCACCGCGGACAGGACGTCATCGAGGATGAGGATCGGCGCGTCGAGGAGGAGGGCCCGGGCGATCCCGACCCGTTGGCGTTGGCCGCCGGACAGGGTCACCCCCCGCTCGCCCACCAGCGTGTCCAGGCCGTCGGGAAACGACGCGATCTCCTCGGCCAGGCCGGCGAGACGCGCCGCTTCACGGACCTCGTCCTCGCTCGCCTCGGGACGGCCATAGGCGATGTTCTCCCGCACCGAGGCCGAGAAGAGGAACACGTCCTGGGGGACCATCCCGACCTGCCCGCGCAGCTCCGCGAGGTCAAGCCGGCGGATGTCGACCCCGCCGAGGAACACCGTCCCCGGCGGCGGGTCGTAGAGGCGCGGCAGGAGCCGGACGAGGGTCGACTTGCCCGATCCGGTGAGGCCGACGATCCCCAGTGTCATCCCCTCCTCAACGACCAAGTTCACGTCCCGCAGCGCGGGGCGATCCGTCCCGGGGTAGGAGAATGTGAGATCGCGAAACTCGATCCGCCGCGAGGGGGGCAGCGGGTGGGGGGCCGCCGGGCTCGTGATGTCCGGCTGCTCGGCGAAGATCCTGTCCAGCCGTTTCATGGATGCTGCCCCCTGTTGCAGCGTGTTCACGATCCAGCCGATCGCCATCATTGGCCACACCATCATCCCGAGGTAGCTCGTGAACGCCACGAGGTCCCCCAGGCTCAGTGTGCCGCCGAGGACGCCCCTCCCTCCGAACCAGACGACGATCGCCGTCCCGAGGCCCGCCAGTAGCCCGACCATCGGCTCGAACACGCCCCACGCCCGCGTGAGGGCAAGGTTCGCGTCCACATTCTCGCGATTGGTGACGGCGAAGGCCCCCTCGATCCCCCCCTCCCGGGCGAACGCCCTGAGGACCCGGATCCCGGACAGGGCCTCCCGCACCCGTTCGGTGAGGGCGGAGAAGGCGGCCTGGGCCCGCTCGAACCGGCGGTGGATGAGGCGGCCAAACCCCATCACGGCGAGGGTGATGAACGGAAGCGGGATGAACGCGTACAGGGTGAGGAGCGGCGAGATCCCGACCGTCGCCACGAGAGAGAATGAGATCATGATTACCGCGTCGGAGGCCATGAGGACGCCCATGCTGCATGAGCGGCGGACGGCCTCGAGGTCGTTCGTGGCGTGGGCCATCAAGTCGCCGGTGGAGCGCTCGACGTAGTAGGCGGGGGAGAGAGTGAGGAGATGGGCGTAGAGGCGGCTGCGCATGTCCCGTTCGATGAGCCGCCCGGCACCGAAGAGGAGGATCCGCCAGGCGAACCGGAACCCGAACACGACGACGGCGATCCCGACGAGGTAAAGGGCGTAGCGGACGAGGCTCGCCCCGGTTCCGGCGACGAGGTCGTTCACTGCGCTCCGCACGATGAGCGGGGCGATGAGCTGGAGGGCATCGACCACGAACAAAGCGAGGACGCCTGTGAGCAGGCGCCACCGGTACCGCCACAGCTCTCGGAGGATGCCGCGCATGGGGAGCGGGATTATACGAAATCCCTTCCGCAGGCCAAGCGGCGGGATGTGCAGTTGATCATCCCGGCCGCGATGGCTACGATGATCGTGGAGGTGCTATGGCCGCAGAACGAGAGATGCAGGTCGGAGCCGAGATGGAGACGCGGAAAGGTGTTTACGCGAACCTCGCCGTGATCTCCCATCAGCCGGACGAGTTCTTCATCGACTTCCTCCTCGTTGATCCCCAGGCCCAGACGAGGGAACGGGGACAGGCGATCCTCGTGTCGCGCGTGATCCTCTCCCCTCGCCACATGAAGAGGCTGCACGAGGCGATCGGGGAGAACATCGATAAGTACGAGAAAAACCTCGGGAAGATCGTCATCCCGCCGAAGCTCTCCTGATCCCGGCCCCGGGGAGCAAGCCTCTGCTGGTAGCCCTGCGGCCGCCCCTTGCGGAGGGAGAGGTCGACCGCTATGCTGGATGCGGCGGCCATCCCAACGCAAGGGAGGTGAGACGGACACGGACTCCCCCCTGATGCAATCGCCATTCCTTACCCTAACGCAAGGAGGGAGAGATGAAGAAAACAACAGCTTTGTGCTTGTTGATAGGGGCTACAGTTGCGCTTCCCCTGGTGAGTACAGGTCAGGCAGTCAAAACGCTCGTGGTGGGCATCGAGGCCGATGCGCTCACGATGGATCCGCACGACTTCCGGCATCGGGAGACCGAGACCATCCTTCGCAACATGTTCGATGGCCTGGTGACGCGTGCGCCGGATGGGCGGATCGTTCCTGAGCTTGCTGTGTCCTGGGAACGGTCCTCGGACACGGAGTGGGTGTTCTACCTGAGGGACGGCGTGACGTGGCACGACGGGACGCCGTTCACCGCGGATGACGTCGTGTTCACGGTCGAGCGGACGGTGAAGGAGGGCCGGATCGCAGGGCTCACTTCCCCCCGGAAGGGCTTGCTCGACCCGGTGACGGACGCCGTGGCCGTGGACCGTCTGACGGTCAAGCTGATCACCGCGGTTCCGTTTGCCGCGCTGCCGTCGTTCCTCCCCCACACGCTGATCGCGGCGCAGCACTACGTGGAGGCAGTAGGCGACGCTCAGGTTGCGGAGCGGCCGATGGGCACGGGCCCGTTCCGGTTCGTGCGGTGGGATAAGGGGCAGCAAGTGGTGATGGAGCGCTACGATGCCTACTACGGAGGGTCTCCGGACATCCCGCCGGTGGGACCGGCGGTGGTGGACCGGGTCATCTTCCGCGTGCTGCCCGAGACTTCGACCCGGATCGCTGCCCTGCGGGCGGGCGACATTCACATCGCGACGCGCATCCCGGTGGACCTCATCCCCGAGGTCGAGGCCGATCCGAACCTGACGGTGATGAGCGTTCGCGGCACGCGCAGTGCGTTTGTGGAGATGAACGTCAACCGGCCCCCGTTCGACGACGTGCGGGTGCGCCGGGCGGTGAACTACGCGATCGACGTGGACCGGATCGTCGAGTTCGTGCTCGGCGGGCTGGCCACACCGATTCCCACGATCATGTCACCCGACTCGCCGTTCTACGCGCCGCTGACGCCCTATGGGTACGATCCTGACAAGGCGCGGGCGCTCCTCGCCGCGGCGGGGTACGGCGCGGGGTTCAGCGTGACCCTCGACTGCCAGGCCCACTTCCAGGATGTGGCCCTGGTCATCGCCGAGATGCTGCGCGACGTGGGGATCGACGCCAAGGTCCAGGTGTGGGAGTGGGGACTCCTCCAGGCTGAGCTGCTTGCCGGCCGGCGGATGATGCACCTCGGGGATTGGGGGAACTCGACCCTCGAGCCGAACGACATCATGATCCCCAAGCTCGTGACCAAGGAGCGCGGCAACTTCAGCGGGTACTCGAGCCGTGTCCTCGAAAGCCTGATTCACCTTGCGGAGCGGGTGACCGTAGATCCTGAGGTCCGCCGGGTGGCGTACCACATCGCCCAAGACGTGATCTACCACGACGCGCCGATGGCGTTTCTGTGGGTGGCCCAGGAGTCGTACGGGGTGAACCGGCGCGTGCGCGGCTGGCAGCCGAGTCCGGACAGCCGGATCAACCTCCACGACGTGGATTTGGTCCCGTAGTCCGGTTCGGGGAGGGGCGCTGGCCGCCCCTCCTCATCCTCTCTCCAGCACGTGTTGGCCTTCGTCGCCCGGCGGCTCGCTCAGGTGGTGCCGGTGTTCCTCGGGGTGACGTTCGTCGTGTTCGTGCTCATGTACCTCACCCCTGGCGACCCGGTGGAGCTGTACATGGGGCGCGCGGGAATCGTCTCTCAGGAGGAGATCGCCCGCGTTCGCCACGAGCTGGGACTCGATCGTCCGTTCACCGAGCAGTACGGGCGGTTTCTGTGGGGAGTCGTGCGCGGCGACCTGGGTCGCTCGATCGCCCATCGGCGGCCGGTGAGTGCGCTTATCTTGGAGCGGATCCCAGCCACAGTCGAGCTGACCGTGTTCGCGGCCCTGATCGCCCTCATCGTGGCAATCCCCGCGGGGGTGATTGCGGCGGTCCGCCGCAACACGTGGTTGGATGCCGCGGGCACGATCGTTTCGCTGGTGGGAGTGTCTATGCCGGGGTTCTGGCTAGGACTGATCTTGATCATCGTGTTCTCGGTGACCCTGAGGGTCCTTCCGGTGGCAGGCCGAATGGCGTACGGAACCGGACTGGATCCGCGAACCGGGTTTCTCCTTCTCGACGCGGTTCTTCAGGGGAACTGGGTGGCGTTCGTCGACGTCCTGCGACATCTCGTCATGCCATCCCTCGCCCTGTCGGCGGGGATGATGGCGATGACGATGCGTCTGACCCGGTCGAGCCTGCTGACCACGATCCACCAGGATTACGTGCGGACGGCGCGGGCCAAGGGAGCGCCAGAGCGACGGGTCATCGCCTGTCACGCACTGCGCAACGCGCTCCTTCCCGTGGTGACCGCGGTCGCCCTCAACCTAGGGGCTCTCCTCGGCGGGAACATGATCATCGAGACCGTGTTCGGCTGGCCTGGACTGGGGCGGCTGGTGGTGGAGGCGGTCAACAACCGCGACTACCCACTCATCCAGGGGTGCGTGCTGGTGTACGCGGTGACCTATGTCCTCCTGAACTTGGTGGCTGATCTCTCGTACGCGTACCTTGACCCGAGGATTGCCACCGGCAAGGGGAGCCGATGATCCGCCGGTCTTGGAACGCGTTCCTCAGAAACCGGCCCGCCGTGGGAGGGGCGATCGTCGTCTTCCTGTTCGCCTTCATGGCCCTGTTCGCTCCCCAGATCGCTCCCCACGACCCGGCGCGCGGCGACCTCTCCCTCCGCCTGCGGCCGCCTGCCGTAGGCGAACGCGGGATGTGGCAGCACCCGTTGGGGACGGACAACCTCGGGCGGGACATCCTGAGCCGGATCATCGCCGGATCGCGGGTCTCGATCTCGTTGGGGCTCGTGGTGATCAGCCTGTGCACCGTGGTTGGCGTCACCCTCGGGCTCATCTCGGGCTACGTGGGGGGATGGGTGGACACGGCGATCCAGCGCACTGTGGACGTGTTGCTGGCGTTCCCGTACCTGGTGATGGCCATCTCGCTGATGGCCCTGTTCGGTCAGGGGTTCGCGAACATGGTGGTGGCGCTGGCGGTCAAGGAATGGGTCACTTCGTGCCGGATCGTGCGCAGCGAGGTGTTCGCCCTCAAGGGGGCCGCGTTCGTGGAGGCGGCCCGCGCCAGTGGGGCATCCCCGGCGCGGATTCTGTTCTTCCACCTGCTGCCGAACGTCATCCCGTCGGCGATCGTCGTCGGGACCTTGCGGGTGGGATGGGTTGTCCTGATGGAGGCGTCGCTGTCCTTCCTCGGCCTGGGGATCCAGCCCCCGCAGGCGAGCTGGGGGACGATCATTGCTGACGGGCGCGACTACCTGTTCCGGGGGTGGTGGATCTCCACGTTCCCCGGGATCGCCATCCTCCTGTTCGTCCTGGCTATGAACCTGTTCGGGGAAGGCCTGCGGGACGCGCTCGATCCGCAGCTCGCGGGGGTTCCCCTACCGGAGTGAGCCCGAGGTAGCGCGGACGATGGTCCCGCCGCCCAGGACCTCCTCTCCGCGGTAGATCACCGCCGCCTGGCCGGGGGTGATCGCTCGCATCGGCTGGCTGAACCGGACCTGGGCCGTCTCTCCCGCAGCCTTGACCTCCGCCGGGATCGCGGCGCCGCGGTACCGCACCTGAACCTCGGCTGAAAAGCGGCCTCCCGGCGGCCGGCCCGCGATCCAGGCGAGCTCGCCCGCGACGAGTTCTTCGGAATAGAGAGCCCGTTCCGGCCCCACGATCACTGCGTTTCTCGTCCCATCGAGGGCCACCACGTACAGGGGTTCCGGTGAGGGCAACCCTAGGCCTCGCCGCTGGCCGATCGTGTAGTGGGGGAGGCCCCTGTGCTCCCCGACTTCGCGGCCGGAGAGGTCGAGGATCGGGCCGGGCCGCGCATCCGCGATGAGGGCCGGGACGCCCGCTGGAGCGAAGCACAGGTCCTGGCTTTCGCGGCGCTGGGCCGCGGTCAGGCCCAACGATGCGGCGAGGGATCGGATGTCCCGCTTCGTTTTCTCTCCCACGGGAAACAGGGCGCGGGCGAGTTCCCTCTGGCCGAGAGCGTACAGGAAGTACGATTGGTCCTTGACTGGATCTGCCCCACGCAGGAGGTGGGCGCGGCCCGCGGTGCGGCGGACGCGGGCGTGATGGCCTGTGGCCACGAACTCGATCCCCCTCCGATCCGCCTCCCGGAGGAGGAGGGAGAACCGTACCACGCGGTTGCAGACGGTGCAGGGATTTGGGGTGAGCCCACGCCGGTAGGCATTGAGCGCTGGCTCCACGACGAGCGCCCGGAACTCCCGCTCCGCGGGGACCACCTCGTGGGGGATCCCCAGCTCCCGCGCGGCGAGGGCCGCTCCGTCTACGGAGCAGCAGGGGTTCTCACTCCCTCGCGAATCCCATAGCCACAGGGTGAGCCCGTGGACCTCGTACCCGTCTTCCTTGAGGAGATGGGCAGCGACGGTGGAGTCCACCCCCCCCGATAAGCCGACGAGCGCGGTCCTCTTCATCCCGGTTACGCCTCGACCCCCACGGGCACGATGCATAGGAACTGGAGGGGGATGGACCCTGCGTTCCGGAACTGGTGGCGCTCCCCCGGGGGGACAAACACCACGCTTCCCTCACCGATCGCGCGGGGACCCATCGCTGTGAGCACCGTTCCTGCCCCACGCAGGACGATCACGCCGTGTTCGAAGGGGTGGCTGTGGAAGGGGGTGTGGCCGCCGGGAGCGAGCGTGAACAGGCGCACTGCGAAGGTGGGGGCGTGGTCCGCTGGGCCGATGAGGACGCGCTTCATGGCCCCCACGACCTCCGTCCCGTGGGACACGTCCATCGCTGGGACCTCGGACATCTCCTTCACGATCACCATCGGCTCCTCCTTCATGCCGCTCGGGCGAGCAAGGGGACGTAGAGCTCATCCGGGGTCAGGGCCCCGTGGAGGCCATGCAGCTTGAACTCCTCGGTCGGCCAGAGGAGGAACCTCCGCTTGCACGACAGGACGAGGAGGTCCCCGAGCAGGACCCGCGCGGCGGGGGTCGGTTCCTCGAGCCCCCACAGGTTCCGGGCCAGGGCCTCCTCCACGGTGAATACGGTGAACTCCTGGGGGAAGAACCGGGAGAAGAACTCCGTCACCGCCCGTTCGTGCCCCCGCCGCACGAAAAGATACGAGGCCCGCGGATCCCCCACCGGGGGAAGGAGGAGCCCCTCCCGCAGCGCCGGCTGGGCGGAGCAGTCCACCATGTCCTTCACCGGATCGGCCTCATGGAACCCGTGGTCCGCGGTGACGAGGAGGGTCGCCCGGCGGGGGAGCATGTCGAGGACCTGGCTCAGCACGCGGAACACGAGCGCCACCTCGAGCTCGAACGCCTCGGTCGTCGGGCCATAGACGTGGCCAAGGCTGTCCGTGGATGGCCAGTACACGGAGAGGAGGGTTCTCCCGCGGTGGGCCAGGCCGTGGCCGAGGTGCATGACGAGATCGGATGAGGTGAGGTAGGGGACGGTCCGCGTCACCCCTCTGTACAGGGCCTTGGACAGCCCCGAGTCCGCGATGTACTTGGGCAGGAGCAGGGTCGTTGTCACCCCGGCCGCGGTCAGCCTCTCGTAGAGGGTGGACCCAGCAATGATCTGCTCAGGGGGGAGGCCCAGCTTCTCCAGGGCGTTGTCCCGCCCGCCAGGGGTCGTGAGGCGGATCATCTCCACGATCGATCCCACATCGGGACGGAACAGCTTGTACCCCAACACCCCATGGCGGATCGGGCTCGCTCCGGTGGCAAGCGAGGCGAGGGCGGCAGTGGTGGTCGAGGGGAACACCGAGGTGAGGGGGAGGTAGCTTCCCCCATCGAGGAACGGGCTGAGGTCCACGACCCCTCGCTTGAGCAAAGCCTCGAGGCTTCGGTAGCCCAATCCATCCACGATCACGCTCACCACGACCTCCGCCGGAGGGAGGCCGAGCTCCTCCTGGAGGCTTGGGCCGGAGGCGGGAAGGCCGAACAAGGACTCGATCGTCGCCGGGAAGGCGAGGAGGGAGTACCGCTCGTAGTGGGGGCGCTGGCCGCCTGTGTCATTCACGATCCGCTGGAGTACCTGTTGCCCATTCGTCATGGCTTCGGCATTATAGCCGTGACCTTCCCTCGACCTCGAAAGGAGAACGATGGAGACCTGTCCGAACGTAGAGGCGAACCTGGAGCGATGTCCCTGTACGTGGCCGAGCTGTCCGCGGAAGGGGAGTTGCTGCGCATGCCTGGCTTACCACCTGTCCCAGGATGAGCTCCCCGCATGCTGTTTCCCGCCGGAGGTGGAGCGAACCTACGACCGGTCGTTCCGCCGCTTCGTCAGCCTCCACCGATGAAAAACGCCCTCGTGGCGAGGATCCTCGATGAGGTCGCCGATCTCCTTGAGCTGGCCGATGTCCCGTTCAAGCCCCGTGCCTACCGGCGGGCAGCGCGGGCGGTGGAGGATTGTCCGACCCCGGTTGAGGAACTCGTCGCCTCCGGTCGCATCGGCGACCTCCCCGGAGTCGGGGCCTCGATCGCCGCGAAGATCGCGGAGATCGTGGCCACGGGCAAGCTCGCCTACCACGAACAGCTGAAGGAGAAGCTCCCCGTGGACCTGCGGGCCCTCACCGGGATCGCCGGGGTGGGCCCGAAAACGGCCCGCTTGCTGTACAGGGAGCTGGGGGTGAAATCCCTGGCCGACCTCGAACGGGCAGCGCGGGAGGGACGGATCCGCGATGTGAAGGGGTTGGGGGAGAAGATGGAGCAGAGGATCCGGCGTGGCCTCCGGGAGAGGAAGGGGGTCGAACAGCGGCTTCTCCTTGGGCGAGCGCTGCCGCTCGCGCGCGACCTCATGAAGCACCTGGCGACAACGGGGCTCTTCCGGCGGCTGGAGCCCGCGGGATCCCTGCGGCGGGGCAAGGAGACGGTGGGGGACCTCGACCTCCTTGCCGTCTCCGACCGACCGGAGGAGGCGGCGCAGGCGTTCTGTGCGCTGCCCGATGCCGTGGAGGTGTTGGCACGGGGGGCGAAACGGTCGTCGGTCCGGCTCTCCGACGGATTTCAGGTGGATCTGCGCATCGTGCCTGCTGCTGCGTTCGGAGCAGCCCTCCAGTACTTCACGGGTTCGAAGGAGCACAACATCCGGCTGCGCGAACGGGCCGCCGCCCGAGGGTGGAAGCTTTCCGAGTACGGCCTCTTCTCGGAGGAGGGGGAGACCCTCGCTGGCTCCGATGAAGCGGGGATCTACCGGGCCCTTGGCCTGGACTACATCCCGCCCGAGCTGCGCGAGGATCAAGGGGAGATCGCCGCCGCGGAGAGGGGTGCGCTCCCGGTCCTTGTGGACCTTTCGGAGATCCGTTGTGACCTCCACGTCCACAGCGACTGGTCGGATGGAGAGATCAGCCTGCCTGAGCTCGCTCGCGCTGCGGCGGCGCGGAAGCTCCACTGCATCGCGATCACCGATCACCTCAAGTTCGCCGCGGCCATCCCTGGCCTCTCCCCCAACGATCTGCGGCGCCAGATTGAGGACGTGCGCCGGTTGGGTGAGGCCACGAAGGAAGTGCGGATCCTGACGGGCGTTGAGGCAAACATCGCCCGGGACGGGACGGTGGATGTCCCGCGATCCCTCCTCCGCGACCTCGACCTCGTGATCGCCTCGGTGCACACCCACTTTCGCCTCGGGAGGAAGGAGATGACGGAACGCATCGTGCGGGCCGTGGAGGACGAGGCGGTGGACGTGCTCGGCCATCCCACCGGGCGCCTGATCGGGGAACGTCCCCCCTATGAAGCGGACTGGGACGAGGTCTTTCGTCGCGCGGCGAAGGCCGGGACGGCGCTCGAAGTGAACGCACATCCGCAACGGCTCGACCTCGGCGCGGAGCTCATTCGCCGGGCGATCGGGTTCGGCGTCCGGCTGACGATCGGGACCGATGCCCACATCGAATCCCATCTCGATTTCCTCGAGCTGGGGGCGATCACCGCGCGGCGGGGTTGGGCGACGGCGGAGCACCTCTTGAACACGCGTTCAGTGGACGAGCTCCTCGCCGCCCGCAAGCGGGGGCGATGAGGCGCGGGGTTTGCTCCCCGCAGCCGGGCCGCGGTACCCTGCGGCCGTGGAGGTGGTGCGATGAAGGTGGTCGGCATCGTTGGTTCGATGCGCAAGGATGGAAACACGAGCCGGCTGGTGGAGGCGGTCCTCGGCGCGGTCCGGGACGCCAAGCCCAAGATCAGAACCCAGGTCGTGCACCTCTCGGCGCTCGAAGTCGGACCCTGTCAGGGTTGCTACGAGCTGTGTTCCAAGACCCCCTACAAGTGCGTGGTCAAGGACGACTTCCCGGGTCTCCTCCAGCGGCTGGAAGAGGCGGACGGGCTCGTGATCGGATCGCCCCTCTATTACCCCATTCCGTCGCGGCTCGTCGCCCTCTGCGAGCGGGTGGTCTGCCTCGCCTATTTCCACGACCTGAGGAAGCACAAATCGGCCCACCTCCTCGAGGACAAGCCGTGCGCCCTCGTCGTGGCGACGGGGGGAAGCGATCCCCTCGATGTGTTCCGTTACCTACACGGGTTCATCCTGTCCACGCGCATGAGCCCCGTCCTGCGCAGGGGCTACCCGTACTACGGGGCAGCCGGGTGCGGGGACCTCGCCGAAGCCCCGGACAGGCCGCTTGCGGGGGCGGCGGAGCTGGGGTGGCTCCTCGCCGCCGCCATCGAGGAGTGACGGGGACGGATGTGCTGTCTCCTCGGGTCGCTGGTCGCGGCGTGGCAGCCCCGGGACGTCGTGGGACTGGCGGAGGCCCTCCGCTCCCTCCTCCGCCTCGTCCGCGACTACACCGCGCTCAACCTCCTCCTCTTCGAGGGGCGGTCCCTCGTTGCCCTCTGCCAATACACGACCGATCCTGAGTACTACACGCTCTGGTGGCGCGTGGATGTCGACGAAGTGGTCGTCGCCTCCGAGCGGACCGATGGCCGCCCCGGCTGGCAGGCGCTGCGGAACGGGGATCTCCTGTGGGTCGAACCGGGTCTGGAGGTGTCACGGGTTTCCGTCACCTCTTGAGCGGGCCTGCCCCTCCGCACAAGGCTGGGCGCCGTCCGAGCGACGACGCCCTCCGTATGCATCACCTATCTGGTCCGCCCGCTAGAGGAGCTTCATCGCGAACGAGATGCTCAGGTCCTTGGTCCACTCTGCCGCGCCGGGAGCTCTGCTCAGCCCGAGGCTGACCCCGACGGTGGCCCGTCCGAGGGAGAACGCGACCTGTACGGTCATCGAGACCGAGTCTACGGGGTCGAGGTCAAGGGGCTTTACCCGCCTGTAGGCGACGCTCCCCTGGAGGGACGAGGTCGCGCTCAGCCCTTGCTCGTAGGACAAGTTCGCGGTGAGGGTGTGTTGGTTGACGAGGTCAAACGGCCCCTCCGCCACAGCGCGGAGGAGGAGCTGGGCATCCGGTCCCGGGGCATAGGCCGCGTCCGTGGAGACGGTCACCACGACATCCTGAGGCCCGCCATAGGGGTCGGCGAGCTCGTAGCCGAGGCCGGCCTGGATGGCCCAACCGCAGTACCGCTCTGCCCCTGTGGCGAGGACCTCGTCCTCCACGGCGAGCACGGTGCGGGGATCGAGGCTCGTCCCGGCAGCGTTCTCGATCAGGCCGACCACGGCCGCCACGAGGTCCTCGGTCTCGGCATACTCGATCGCCCGGCCGATCTCCGCAGCGACGGCGAGGAGCGTGGCATCGGGCAGCGCCTCCGTGATCTGTCCGCGGCCGAGGAGGATGGTCTGGATTCGCATTGCCTTGGCGAGGGGAGTCACGTCGGCGAACCGTCCGTAGCCGCCTCCGACGCTCACCGTCAGCGCCGGCTTGGGCTGTCCGAGGACATGCCCCGCGTTGAGGCCGGCGAACCCGAACACGGGCTCCCCCTCGACGAAGTAGTAGCGCAGGGTGCCGGACCCGCTCGCCGTAGCACTGGCGAGGGCGAGGTCTGCGAACCCGAGTTCGCCAAGGCCGGACAGCGTGTACCCGAAGCCTGGTGAATCGTAGAGCCTGCTGAAGTTGGCCGTGGCCCGGCCCGCGTTGACGTCGACCCCCGGCGTTGTCGGTGCATCGAAGTACCGGTAGGTTCCCGAGAGCCATGCGCTGGTGAGGTCGGTGAGCGGCGGCTTGTAGTCGCATAGCCCGATCGCTCCTGCCCCGCTCAACGCACTGCCCACCACCACACCCACCAGAAACACGATGTTCCTCTTCATCGGTTCCTCCTCTCCCACGACCTTATCCCGTGGGCGATACCCATTATACACCCTCGAGGGCCGGCATGCCTAGACGCAATCGGCGTGTCGTCACAGGTACGTGTCGAGGAGGGCGAGGATCTTCCGCAGGGGATCCACATCGGCAGTGGTGAACTGCGCTGGCTGGTGGGAGTCGGCATCGAACACCGCCACCACGCGGCCCTCCTTCATCACCGGAAGGGCGATCTCGCTCTGGGCGCGGGGGTCGCAGGGGACGTGGCCTGGGAAGAGCCGAACATCGGGCACGACCACGGGCTGGGCACTGCGCCAGCAAGCGATGCACACGCCCTCTCCCCGCAGGACCTGGCACGCCACGGGTCCCTGGTAAGGGCCGACATGGAGCTCGTGTTCGGCGACCAAGTAGAACCCGGTCCAAGAATGGTGGGGCATCTTTACGTGCAGGACCGCGCACACGGTGGCCATCGCCGCGATGAGGTTCGGCGAGTTCCCAACGATCAGATCGCGGAGCTGGGCGTGGATCCGGTCGTACCTCCCCGCACGACCTTCGGCCGCATCATGGCTGGACATGGGTCGTCGGGTCGATCATCCGGAACCGCGACCAATCGTAGTGCTGCGCCGCGAGGCGCTGCTGGATCCCGGCGAGGACTTCCTGCGGGAGGGTCGGGGTGCGGGGGAGGATCCAGCCGTAGTTCCGAATGGGGTAGCCAACCACGGCGTAGGTGTAGTCCGGCGCGAGGTCGATCACCCAGTAGTCGGCGGGGAAGAAGCGCAGGCCGAGGAAGTTGACGAAGCTCACCTTGAGGTTGGCGGGGGCCTTCGGGTCGGGGACCCAGGCCTGGGCGCGGGCCTCGATCCTCCGCCCGTCCGCCGAATAGCACACGTTGAGGACGTCGATCTGCCCGTTCGGGAGGAGGGTGTAGGTGGCGGTGGTCCCCCGGGTGCAGTTTCGTTCGAACGTGGTGGGGATGCTCGCCACCGCGTACCACGTCCCGAGGTAGCGGGTGAGGTCGAGCTCGTGCACCGCCTGAAGCGGCGGCTTCGCCCCGAGGATCCCCGTCACGACCAGGCCCACCGCGCGGGCCGCCGCGATCCAGAACATCAGGTTGCCGTGCCCCATGATGGCATGGTACCCCATGTCCAGCCCCTTCACCGCTGAACCTGATCTCTTGCGGAGCCGAAGGTTCCGGGGATCGGTTCATGCAGGGCCTCGCCTCGGCGTTCCCCTCCCATCGCGTTCTCGCCTCGCCGTCGCCTGGGTGAAGGATCGTGTCCGCTCCTGCGGCTAGGATTCGGCCATGGATCGAGCACGGGGACTCGCACAGACCTACGTCGGCCGGCCAGGGGTGATGGGGATCTACCTCGTCGGGTCGGCGAGCCGGCCGTTCCGGACCGGATCTCCGACTACGACAGCGAGGTCGCGCTCGACGACGCAGCCTACGAGCGGACCGGGCTTGAGGAGCGGCACGTGTTCGCGATCGACGAGGGCCCGCCGCGGCGGGTGGATCACGAGTTCTACCTCCGGCCGTGGAGCGAGCTTCGGGCGATGGAGCGCTCCCCCCTCGACCTCGACCACTACCCCTTCCAGCACCCAGCGATCCTGCACGATCCGCAGGGCAAGCTTGCCGCCCTGTTTCCCGGCCTCACGGTGCTCCCGCCCGAGGGGCAGAAGACCCGCCTCAAGGTCCACTACCTGGAGGCCTTGTTCGCCCTTGGCCGGGCGGCCAAATGCCTCGACCGCGACAACGATCTCGCCACACGGCTCGTCCTCGGCGAGGGGGCGGTGGCCCTGATGAAGCTCCTCGCCCTGGCCTGCGGCTCATGGGCCCCCACCCGCCATTGGGCCGCAGAGGAGCTCCGGCTCCTCGGCGTCCCGGAGCGGATCCTCAGCGCGGCCGGCGATCTCCTTGCCGCTCCGTCCTCGGATCGAATCACGGCGGTGCGGGATGGGCTCCACGCCTGGCTCGATGCACGGGGCGAGACGTTCCACCACGATCGGATGGGCCCCATCCGCTGGGCGTTCCTCAGCGGGGACGGGAAGGCCGCGTTCCGCACCTGGGGCGCTTGGTGAGGGATCCTCGGGCCGCTCGGGCGTGGAGCCTCAAGCGACGCGGCGAGAACCGGACTCCCACGGCAGGAACCGTGAACCGCCCGTCGTTGGCGGCCCGGCGGGGCGTTGCGGGCCACGGGCCGGCGCGGTCCCGTGTCCGGGACAGGATCACTAGAACTGCGACAGGAACCGGATATCGTTCTGATAGAACAGGCGGATGTCCTCGATCCCCCACCGGAGCATCGCCATCCGCTCCACCCCGAGCCCGAACGCGAACCCGGTGACCTCCTCCGGGTCGCAACCGACCTCGGTGAGCACGGCCGGATCCACCATCCCCGCTCCCATGATCTCCAGCCACGCCCCGGGGGGCTTGCGGATGTGGACCTGGGCTGAGGGCTCGGTGAACGGGAAGAAGTCCGCGGAGATGCGCATCTCGTACCCCGGGCCGAAGAACGCGGTCACGAACTCCCGGAGGATCCACTTGAGGTGGGCGAACGTGAGCCCCTTCTCCACCCACAAGAGCTCGATCTGGTGGAACACCGGGGAGTGGGTGGCGTCGGGGTTGTCCCGGCGGTAGCAGCGGCCGGGGCAGATGATGCGCACGGGTGGAGGCTGGGACTTCATGACCCGGATCTGCACGGGCGACGTGTGGGTGCGCAGGAGGAGTCCCTCGGCGATGTAGAACGAGTCCCACTCGTCGCGGGCGGGGTGGTCGGCCCCGATGGCGAGGGCCTCGAAGTTGTAGTAGTCCGTCTCCACCTCCGGGCCGCTGGCGACGTCGAACCCAAGGCGGAGGAAGATCTCCTCGATCTCCCGGCGGACCTGGGTCAGGGGGTGGAGGCGGCCGAGGGGCCGCCAGGTCCCGGGCAGGGTGAGGTCGTACCGCTCCCCGGCGAGCCGGGCCTGGAGGGCCTCCCGCTCCACCTCCGCCCGCCGGGCCTCCAGGGCCGCGGCGATCTCGTCCTTGAGGGCGTTGAGGAGCTTCCCGGCGGCGGCCCGGGCCTCGGCGGGCAGGGTGCGCAGGGAGTCAAACGCCGTCGCGAGCGCCCCCTTGCGGCCGAGGAACCGAACCCGCAGGGCCTCGAGGGCCTCCGGATCGTGGGCCGAGGCGCTCGCTTGGGCCCACTCCCTCCGGACCTCCTCGCATCGCGCCCGCAGCTCTTCCAGCGTCATCGCGGGCTGGATTATACTATCCACAGCTTGGGTTGGACACGGGGACTCCGCTCGTGTAGAACGCTCCAACCCAGGCGGCCAGCAGGGTCCGGGGGTTCACAAGGGGGACGAATGGACTACGCGCGACGGCGGGAGGAACTGGGACAGAGGCTACAGGATGAGGGGCTGGATGCGTTCCTCATCATCAGCCTCGAACGATCGGACCAGGCGAATCTGCGGTACCTCACTGGGTTTACAGGGTCAACGGGGGGCCTGATCATGGGAGAGAAGCCCCTCTTCGCCACCGACTCTCGGTATACGGAACAGGCGGGGAAGGAAGTGCTGGGGGTGCCCATTGAGGAAGTGAAAGGTCATTGGCTCTCTTGGCTTGCCGAGAGGCTGACTGCGCTTGGCGTGAGACGGGTGGGGCTCGGTGCCCACCGAACGAGCCTCCACGTCTATCAGGAACTCGGCCGGCTCGCCCCAGAGATCGAGTTCATTCCCAGGATCGGGATGGTCGAGAATCTGCGGAGGATCAAGTCGGACGAGGAGGTCGCGCGGATCTCCGACGCGGCGAGGCTCACCGATGAGGGCCTGCGCTGGATCGTGGGGAGGCTTGCCCCGGGGCAGAGGGAGCGCGAGGTGGCCCTCGACCTCGAGGTCTGGTACCGCCGCAACGGGGCGGACGGGGTGGCGTTCGAGCTCATCGTCGCCAGCGGCCCGGGGAGCGCCATGCCCCACTACCGGCCTGGGGAGCGGAGGATCGCCCGCGGGGACGTGGTCCTGTTCGACGTGGGCGTTCGGCTCGATGGGTACTGTTCGGACCTGACCCGGGTCGTGGCCGTGGGCGATCCCGGGCGCGAGGCCCGTGAGGCGTACCGGGTCGTGCTCGAGGCCAACCGCGCGGGCCTGGCCGCGGTGCGGGCGGGCCGGGCGGGAAAGGACGTGGACAGGGCGGCCCGGGACGCTGTCTCTTATACACATCTCCGAGCCCACGAGACCGTACTAGATCTCGTATGCCGTCTTCTGCT
>OMKS01000786.1_pt1 | contig 29363 bp, 20 predicted proteins | sample 1674721 | NCBI WGS metagenome assembly OMKS01 (sample SAMN06264996, study PRJEB25208) | sediment metagenome | isolation source: hot spring sediment | place: USA: California | collected 2014-09-02 | reverse complement strand
GATCTACACTATCCTCTTCGTCGGCAGCGTCAGATGTGTATAAGAGACAGTTTTAGTATCTAAGGGCTTTTGTTTAGTATAAAATGAGGCATTTGAATTTTGTGACTTGCCCATTGAACTAACAACCAACAAGTCTTTGTCTATAAACAAATTAACTATCATAACAGCGTGATCTAACAATCCTCCGGGATTATCTCTTAAATCAATAATCAAACCATCAATTTTTTGCTTGTTAAGATCAGTAAAAGCGCTTCTAAATTCCATTGCAGACTTATCTGAAAAATTCTCCAACTTTATATAACCGAAATTGTCTATTTTTCTAACTAACGAAACAACAGGGATTTCAATTTTTTGTCTTGTCAAATCAAAATCAATTTCTGTATTATTTCGCAAAACCTTCAATTTTACTTTTGTATTAGCCTGACCTACCAACAAACTATGAAAATCACTTATACTCTTACCCTCAAGCAGAATATCATTAATTTGTAAAATTAAATCTCCAATCATTACACCTTTTTTATGTGCCGAACTATTATTCTCAATATCTACAACATATATTTTGTTATTTAAAGTATCAATAGAAAAATGAATTATTCTGAGAGAAATATTATTCAGAAAATCTGTAGGGAAGGTTATTATAATAATTTTTTTACATAGGAGGATACGTAGATTTTTCAATTAGCTTAGAGATTAACTTTATAATAAATAAAATAGTTGAGATCTTTGGTAAAACCTTGACAATTTTGTGGTTTTATCGAATTCATCGCTTTTGATACAGCTTCGCGCATTTATGGTAGTTAAACCCGTTTTTTCTCATAAGCTGAAATTTTGTGCTACGTTTTCTGATAGACATCATTTAATTTTCAAAGCTCTCAATTTGTTTTGCAAAGTTGTCCCAGGAAAAACGCTGTTTGTAAACTTTCACATTGGCTGCAAAATCGATGTAGCGTTGCTTTTTGAAAAATCGAATGATCGCCTCTGCCAGTGCGTCCGGAATTTCCGACGGAACTATGAAACCGGTTTTTCCTTCGTCAACAACTTCCGGCAAACCGCCAACATCGGTGGTGATGACCGGTTTATTATAGTGGTAGGCGATTTGAATAATACCGCTCTGGGTGGCTGAAATGTACGGTAAAACTACCACATCTGCCGCGCTGTAATAGATTCCCACTTTTTCATTGGGAATATATTCATCGAAAATCAGTACTGAATCGCCAATGCCCAATTCTTTGATTAATTTATCGTACTTATCTTTGGGATCGTAAAATTCGCCAGCGACCAGCAGTTTAACCGAAATTGTTTTTAGCACCTGGGGCATAGCTGCTAACAAAACATGCAGTCCTTTATATTGGCGAATATAGCCAAAAAACAGGACGACCGGAGCTTCAGCTTCCAATTTCAAAGCTTTGCGAGCCGAAGCCCGGGTATAATCATTGCGGAAATAGTTATAAATCGGATGCGGAGTTTCACGGAAGCGTGCGCCAGGTCTGAAATTCAACAGCGCATTTTTTACCGTATCCGACATCACAATAAAATAATGAACGTTCCACAATCCGATCCTGGTGAATAATTTATCCAGCGGATTGCTCTCATGGGGGACGATGTTGTGGCAGATGAAAAGGATTTTTGTTTTCAAAAAAAGTCGAATTAAAAATGCAACGGCAGCATAGCCGGGCGCAAAAAAAGGCATCCAGTATTTGAAAATTACCAAATGTGGGTTTTCGCGGTAAATTTCAAGAAAGGTGCGCAGCCAGCTTAATGGGCCGATGGAATCCAACAATGGCTTGCCAGGAATGGGTTCGATCTGCTGGCTGGTATCCTGCTGTGTTTTCCCTGGAAAAAAAAATGACGGGTATTGACGCTTGAAAGAAATGACCTTCACGTCATGGCCGCGCTGCGCCAATTTTTTGTACAACTGCGCCACAAAATGGGCAATACCGCCGCGCATCGGATAGGATGCGCCGATAATGACTATTTTCATGCTATTCCTTTAACAGGCTTTCAGAAGTTTCGATTAAGTTTTTTACATAAATCGGTATCATAAAAGTATTCAGATGTATTGGAAAAAATCTGCCAAAGTGGAAAACTGGAAAAATGAAGAAATAACAATTCAGTAACGCTGCTTAAGCATAGTGTTAGTTCAAAGCATTGGTCTTTGAATCAGCGCCAAGATTTATCGTGATGTCTTTATATCCATTTCAGTGGCTTCAAAAACACCTGTGGAGGAGTCGTTACTGTATTTTTTAAAAATTAAATAAATGATCAGCTCAGAATATTTTTCACCGAATAATCATTCTTACGCTTCTGGGTTTCAGTGATCATTTCGCCGAGCAGGCCAAGTGAGATGAACTGAATTCCGACGATGACCAACAGCACCGCTAAAAACAGCAATGGTCGATTGCTCAAATATTGTTGCGAAAAAATTCGCTGGTAACCGAGATAGCCGTTCAACAGCATGCCGACGATTGTCATCACCAATCCAATACTGCCGAACAGGTGCAAAGGTCGCTTTTTAAACTTATTGAGAAAAACCACGGTAAACAGATCGAGCATACCGGCAATAAACCGAAATGACCCGAACTTGGTTCGACCGAATTTCCGCGGATGATGTTTGACTACCATTTCGCCGACTCTAAATCCCTTCCAGTGAGCCAGCACCGGAATAAACCGATGGAGCTGTCCGTAAATTTCCGCTTCCTTGATCACATCGCGGCGGTAGGCTTTTAGCCCGCAATTGAAATCATGCAGCCGGACTCCTGCAATGATACTGGTGACCAGGTTGTAGATTTTAGATGTTTGGCGTTTGATGAACGGATCGTAACGTTTCTTTTTCCAGCCGGAGATCAGATCATAGCCCTGGTTGATTTTTGCAACCAGTTGTGGAATTTCATTAGGGTCGTCCTGCAAATCAGCGTCCATCGTGACCACAATATCACCGCGCACCAGTTTGAATCCACTGTCCAGCGCGGCGGATTTGCCGTAATTTTTCCGGAATTGAATTACCCGAACTCGCCGGTCTGTACGATGCAGGCTTTCCAGAATGTCGAAAGAACCGTCGCCAGATCCGTCATCAACGAACACAATTTCGAACTCGCCGTCAAAATCGGTCAATGACGCAATAATATTTTGGTAGAGTTCCGACAAGGATTCCTTTTCATTGTACAATGGAATCAGAATGGAGAGTGCGACGCGATCATTATTGTTGTCAGCTAATAAATTTTCCTCCACTGATAAAATGGCCTCCTGAATTCTTTGTGCTTAGAGAATGATTAGTTGCGCATTCTGTGGAATTTTCAACTCGAAATCCTGATGGTTTACCGGCACATTAACGTCAATTCTTGAAAAAGCGATGGTGATCCGCGTTTTTTTGTCGGGCTGCGAGATGCGAATCGTCTTTGGCAGAACCACCCGTCCGTATTTTGTGAATTGTGAATATTGGAAGTGCAACAACAGCCTTCCCTGTTTATCGAGCTGCTGATGTTCGGTAACGACAAAATTTTTCGGATCAATCCAATATTTTCGCACTTGCTCACCCTTTTGTCCGATTAATAAGTACTGATTGTGGTCAATTGATAACGAATCCCGATCGTGTGTTTTGATCAGATGAATACCAGAAAATGCCTGAATCATGTCATAAAAGTTAAAATCGATAACCAGAAAATGACGCAAATCCACGCTATCCGGGTGAGCAATGTAAACAATATTTTCAAAGGAATTGTGAACAACAAACTGTTCTTTATTAAAGAACAACGAACCGATCCCCAGTCCAAATGCTGCGCTCAATTTGACCAATAATGAATCAGGGGACCTAATGACGATCGAAGAATTCGCCATAAAATTCATCTGTGGTGACTCGAGGCTAATTCTGGCTTTGGCTTTGGCGGAATGGAATCTCAGATAATTTTGTTCCACCCGATGACGAAGAAATCCGGGAGAGATTGCGTCCGGACTTAGCGTCGGCTTTTTAAAAAGTCCCGCGCATCCGGTAATTAACAAAACACATAAAACAAAAATCGTCGTGATTTGGATTGACTTTTTTTTCATCCGGTTGTTCTTTTCGTTTAAAATTCATCTTCGTTCATTTTTTTCAACAACCATGACCGGCTTGAATCCAATTCCAACGACTTTTTCCAGTAGATTTTCGCCGATTCCAAATCACCCAGCTTTTCGTAGACATCACCCAGATGTTCCCACACTTCCGCGGAATTGTCCCTGACCTCGGCTGCGCGGGAAATGTATTTCCGTGCGGTTTGATAATCGCCCATCTTGAAATAGATCCAGCCCAGGGTATCCAAATAGGCGCCATTGGTGGAATCCGCTGCCACCGCCCGTTGCGACATTTCCATTGCCTCCTCGAGATTGATTCCTCGCACCGACAGGCTGTAGCTGTAATTGTTCAACAACAGCGGGTCGTCCGGTTCGATTTTGAGCGCCTCTTGATAGAGCGAATCTGATTTGTGATAAATTTTCTTGTCATCATAGATCATCGCCAGCGCGCCCATGGCATCAACATTTTCCTGGTCAAGCTCCAGTGATTTTGCCAGATATTGGATCGCTTCCTCGCTTTTTTTCTGCTGGTGAAGGATCGATCCCATAAAATAGTGCAGCCGGCTGGTGTTGGGAAATAATTCAACCGCTTTACGGTAATGATCCTCTGCATCCTGGAGCCGGTTGGCGCGCACATATACGAAACCAAGCCATATCCAGCCAAATTCAAAGCGCTGGTTCAATGCAATCGATTTTTTTAGATAATGCTCAGCAGCAGTCCATTCAGCTTGTTGAAAATAGACGCGTCCAAGGCTGAAGTATCCCCGGAAGTCTTCCGGGAATAATTCCACCGTCCTTAAAAATTGGACCAACGCTGCGGAAGTATCCTGCTGTTGATAATACAATTCTCCCAAGCGTAAATAATTTTCAATTTTAGATTCATCCTTTTCAATTACCTGCTTGAGCAGCACAATCGCCGCGTCCCAATTTTTCTGAGTGATATAAATATCGCGCAGCTCTTCAACGCATGTTTGAAAATCTATGTTGGTTTCGATTCCTTTTCGGTACCACTGTTTGGCAAGTGTAGTATCTCCCCGCGCTAATGACAGTTTTGCCATTGCTAAAAAGGAGCGCTCATCATCAGGATATTCGTTCAGCAAGATTTTGAATAACTGTTCGGATTTAGAGAACAATTGATTATTCAAATAAATATCGCCGGCTTTAATTAATAGTTCCTCGTTGCCGAATCCCAATTCAATAATTTTTTCATATTGCTCAGCAACTTTCAAATCCTGTTTTCGAGCTATGTAGATGGTGATCAGGAAATTTCGAGACTCTACATCGGCAGGATTTAGTTCGAGAATTTTGTTGAATTCTTTTTCCGCTCGCACCAAATCCCGCTGCATCCAATAAATCGATGCCAGCATTCGCCGGGTATCGATATTTTCGGGAAATCTATTCACAGCAGTTTGGAGGAATTTTTCGGCGCTGTCGATTTTTTTCAACCGGATGTATTGCTCAGCGACCTTATTATAGATGGTGGCTGATGATGAATCATAGAGCAAGGCTTCCTGAAAATTTAACAACGCTGACTTGTGATCATTACGCAGTTCATTGACACATCCCTGGATAAAACGTTCGACCGCGTTGGGATGAAACGGAGTGCTGTCTGGTGTAACCACTGGTTTCTGTTGTTGAACCAATGGTTTTATTCCGGCGCACCTTATAAACATAATTAGGGAAATTATTACAATATACGTCAAGCTTTTCGTCATTACATCTCCAATTTTAAAAAAGCGAAACAACCTCTTTAAAAAAAAACAACCGGATAACTCCAATTAAATCCTCAAGGTTAAAAATTTAACTTTTAAGCGAACAATAAGTTTCAATTCCGAAAATGCAGCTTAGAGCATCAGCGACCTGGACTTGGAAATTTCATCACTCGTGGTAATGGTCTCCATCTTTGACAAGCTGATCTTCTTTTTTGCCAGGATTTTCATCAGCCGGGTGCATGGTAATACCGGTAAAGCCATAAAAAATTGAGATAAGCGGATTGATTAAATTTAAAAAAGCGAACGGCAGATAAGCGAACGGATGTATTCCCAGCGTGGCGAACATGAAGGCGCCGCAGGTGTTCCAGGGCACCAGCGGCGAACTTAACGTCCCGCCATCTTCCAGACAGCGGGAGAGATTTTTTGGATGAAGCTTTTTCTTGTCAAATGCGGATTTGTACATTCTGCCGGGAACCACGATCGATAGATATTGATCCGGCGCGATAATGTTCATGCTGATACAGGTGGCGATGGTTGCAGTAACCAGCGCGCCGGTACTTTTAGCTAATTTCAAAATAGAAGACGCGATGCTCTCCAGCATCTTGCTTTTTTCCATGACGCCGCCGAACGAAAGGGCGCACATAATCAACGAGACCGTATACAGCATACTTTCCATACCACCGCGGCTCAACAGCTCATCGACCATTTCAAAATCGGTGTGAGAAACATAACCGCTGAAGGATACATTGATTACGACGCCGATGTCGCTGCCCTGAAATATTATTGCAAAAGCGCCGCCGATAAAAGAGCCTGCCAATAGCGCCGGTAAAGCCGGTATTTTTTTTATCACCATCACAATCACCAACGCCGGCGGTAACAACAATAATATATTTAAATTGAATCCGGATTGAAGGGTGCTGATAATTATATCGACATTTTCCGTATTCATTTCAGCGCCAGCGTACTTAAATCCTAACACTGCATAGATCGCTAACGAAATGAGCCAACTCGGACCAGTGGTATAAACCATGTGCCGGATATGGGTAAACAAATCGGTTCCCGCCATTGCCGGCGCCAAATTTGTCGTGTCAGACAATGGGGACATTTTATCGCCGAAATAAGCGCCGGAAATGATCGCACCGGCGACTATCGGCAGCGGTATTCCCAGTCCCTGACCAACGCCAATCAGCGCGATGCCGACCGTCCCCGCAGTGGACCAGGAGCTGCCGGTTGCCAGTGAAACCAACGAGGAGATAAAACAGGTGGCGACCAGAAAGATTGACGGCGTCAGCAGTTTCAAGCCCCAGTAGATCATTGTGGGGACGATGCCGCTCAATATCCAGGTGCCGATCAAAATACCAATAACCATCAGAATTAAGCACGCTTTGAGCGCCAGTACGATGCCGCTTATCAACCCGTCTTCAATTTCCTGCCAGCCAAACCCCAGTCTTACCGCCATCAGCGCGGCAATGGTGGTACCAGCTACCAACGGTATATGTGGGCTGGCGCCATATTTCAGAATCGAGACGCCTAAAAAAAACATTAACAAAATTACCGGAATCAGCGACTCAAACAAACTCGGCATTCGGGGGCTATTGGTATTTTTCGACATTTGCGATCCTCCGTTCGTCAAATAAAATCTGGTTTATATCGGGCGAAATGCATCAGGAATTATAATGATTATTTGGGAAAAAGTAAAGTAAAATTTGCCTGAGTTGCTTAGACCTCAGTCGTAGGTGGACTACTGATGCCATCGCTTGATATTTAAACTATTTTGCCTGTTGTCAACTTTACTAAATTACTAAAATTATTATATTTATTGTCTCAACTAAAGCGATGGCATCAGTTTACAATTTAGAGGGCTTATCAAAAATCTGGAGCGTGCTGTTACATCGACAAAAATATATCTATTGTTTTTTTAAGAATTTTTGTTTATGTTTAAATCCTTCTGATTGGAAAGCCACCACGCTAAACTGGTTGTCCAAAAATTAGGTAGGGGCTGTATCAGAAGTCTAAAACAAAAATTATTGATACTATTTGTAGTAGCGAATTTTAAACGACTAAAGTCGTTACTACAGGGTTAGATCGGGCTTTGGTTGTTCGCTTTCTATAAATATTTCACCCCGCCCATGCGGGATTATTTTAAAGCCTATTCGGTGGAATCAAACCTCGCGGTAGGGTTGGGATGTATATAGAATTACGCACAAATACTGGCTTAAACCTCGTAGGAGTGGCATGTTTGCAGCCGAGTTAAAAAAGTGTTCGGTAACGAGGAATGAAAAAAATATTTGTGAAAATTTGTGTAATTTGTGGATCTAAATATCCTTGCAGTTCACTGGGTTATGGTTAAAAAAGAACTTTTAATACAGTCTGAATTCAACCCGGGATCGCGGGAAACTTTAGCGGAATTTATGAGTTAATCAACATAACGCCTGATAAAATTTAGTGGTATTCTCCTGCTCTGTCTCGTTCCAGGAAAACAATTCCGCAAACTCTTTTTTTGACTGTTGATTTTTGGGGAAGTTAAATGGTTATGATAATGGGCGTGTTGTAATTTTACCAAAAAAAATGATGGGAAATTGCATGACTGATAAAAATAGCGGTTTATTTTGGCTCTGCTTATTATTGCTTTGTTTGCTACCAGGTGTGAGCCATCTTCTTCAAAGTCAGCCCGGCAACGCTGCCGATGGAGTCGTGGCAGAGATGACGCTTCTCCATGAGTTAGAGCGCAGTTTATTCCAACAAGAAAGGTTAACCCAAACCGAATTTGACAACGTCCAGGATGCTGTGAATCAGATTATCCGGCGGCTTTTAACCGACACCGAAAATCATAGCAGCCACACTGCTGATCTGCTGATTACCCTTTTGGAAAGGCGAAATCTTTATCAAGTGATTTCGCTTTTTGGCAGAGATGAATCCGACCAGTTTATCCGGATTCCGTTTGCTGATTTAATTGGTCAACAATTAGACAACAGCTTCCAATATGAATTAATGAAAGCCACTGCGCTGTTATCTGCGGATTCAGCCGGGTCGAGATTCAGCCAGATGTCCGAAATAAAAACACAGATCGATTCACAAATAGATTCTGTATGCTTTGAAAATCCGCAGGCTGCTTTCTTTATGCAATTGTTCAAACCATTGACGATCGAGGATGTTCAAAAGCAGTATGTTCGAAAAAAGTCGGCGCTGCTGCACTATTATTTGTTTGACGATCGTGTATTTGTTATTTTGGTCACACCGGATAGCTTTTATCTGAAAAATTGGGATTTGCCGTTAGCCGAAACCAAACAGCAGATCGACAGCCTGCTCACTCCGCTTTACCATGCAGACGACCTGTTAAAATTGCAGTTTGAAGAACGACTGGCTTTTCAGCTCTACCAAAAGCTTTTTCTGCCGGTTTCTCAGCCTGTCAAAAAATATCCACTGCTTATCATCATACCCGATGGCTATTTATTGAGTTTACCATTCGAACTATTGGTTAGCGATTATGCAGAAACTATAAAACCTGAAGACAAAATTTTGTATCAACATTACCGCCGGACGGATTTTTTGATTAAAAAATATGCGTTGGTTTATAGTTATTCGATCACTGGCTTAAATCCCGATCTTGCAAGCTATCGATCGTCCATTAAACTGGGAACCCAATTGCTCACCATGAGCCAGCCGGCTATTGCATCAGCGAACAACTTGCATCGCTTTTTATTGAAAGAAAATATTGCGCCAACTTTGGAGCGTTCTCATTTTCAGTCGGAGGAAATCAAACGTGTTTCGCGGCTTCTCTGGCGACACGTCAACTTAAAAAATGATCGCGTGACAAAAGAATACTTTCGTCAACATGGCAGTGACTTTCGCTGGATTTATCTGGCCCAAGCCGGGGTGATGAGCAACACGCATCCATTAAAATCCGGATTGCTGTTCTCCCAAAATATTGAAAATGGCAGCGGCGACTCAACCTGGCTTAATTCAAAGGAGATTAGCGCAATCAATCTTCGCGCTGATATGGTGACGATAAGCAACTGCCAATTATCAAACCCTTTCACCAATGGAGATGTCGGTGTAAAGGGTTTGCCGCAGGCTTTTCTGATAGCAGGCGCGCGTTCAGTCGTTCATAGTCTTTGGAACATCAACAGTATTTCCACCAGCCAATTTATGTCTAAATTATACTGGGAATTGAAGTACAAACGCCAGTACAACAGTTTCGCTCTTCAGCAAGCCAGGTTGGCATCAATGAACGATCGCTTCAAATATTCCGGTGTATATATATCTCGGGCGCATCCGTTCTTTTGGGCGAACTATCGGTTGGTCGGCGACCCGGAATTACGCCCGCCGTCTTATACTAAAATTCCGCGGTGGGCGGTTGTGCTGGTGGTTTATTTATTGGTGGCGATCTTGGCTTTATTCATCGTCAGAAAGACAAGGGCTGAACGCTATACACAGCAAGAGGCATCGAGTGATTAAGTCGAAGTTAGATCCACCGTGAATTAGCTCGCATTGGAAAATAAATTGAAACCAAAAGGGTGAGAAACATTGAAGCGTTTGGGTGTAGAAGATTGGAAATGGAACGATCGTTCTGAGTTGAGTCATTATCGGTTCACGGCGGCTGATGAAAAAATTATGGATAAGCTACCCACTCTAATGCCGCAATTTTGTTGATCGGCGTGAATAATTTAATTCAAAGTATTTTACAATTATGGAAAATTTTAATATCACTATCAGTGGACACTGGCTGTTATTTTTGATTTTGTTGGGGGCAATGATTGGCTCGAGCATTTATCTTTATCGGCGCACCAATCCGCCCGTTCATCCCCGCTTAAAATTGTTTTTGACCGTTCTCCGAGCGACTGCGTTGGCGCTGATTGTATTCATATTATTTGAGCCTGTTTTGAAATTATCCTATAACAGAGAAGAAAAACCGATAGTGGCGGTGTTGCTCGATACTTCGGCAAGTATGAGCATCAAAGATGAAGAACAATCACGGTCCCAAATTGCGCTCATGCAATTATCAGCCCCGCTATTCAATGACTTCTCCGATGTGCGCTTTGATTTTTATCAATTCAATCACCAATTGCTACCGTTTAAGCCGGATAATCTGGATTTAATTCAATTTAAAGCCGATGGCACCGATTTGGGCCACAGCCTGAAAAGGCTGCGCGAGCTAACGAGTGAGCAACATTTGAGCGCTATTTTACTGCTGAGCGACGGGATCAACAATCTGGGTGAAAATCCTTTGCGCACCGCAGAAGAACTGTCGCTACCTGTTTTTCCGTTGTCGGTTGGTAAGCCTATCGATAAAAAAGATGTGATTATCGCCAACATTGTGACCAATCAGGTCACTTATGTGAACAATGAGCTCCCGGTTGATGTGACCATTCGTGCGCCGGGATATTCAGGAGAGCGGCTGAAACTTGATCTTTACCAGAAGGACAAGCTGCTGGATTCCAAATATGTTGATATCGGTGAATTGGCTGAAGCAAAACTCCGTCTGTTTTTTACACCTGCGGAAACAGGTTTTCGGCAGTTCCGGGTTGAAACGCCGGTTTTAGAAGGCGAATTGACCGCTGTCAACAATCAAAAATCTTTTTTTGTAAAAGTGTTGGAAAGCCGGATTCGGATTTTATGTGTTACCGGCAGTCCTTGTCCGGATTTCGCCTTTATCCGCCGGGCGCTGGATCGCGACCCTGACATTGAGGCGGATTATCTGATTGCTAAACCGCGCCACGATTTTTATCAGGAAAGTTTTGACGAAAGCAGCGACAATTTGAAAAATTATGACCTGGTCATTCTGCTGGGCTTCCCACCAAAAAATCATTCCAGCAAAATTTTTGCATCTCTGGAACAACTGGTCAGAAATGAGCGGATTCCGCTGCTGTTTATTGCCGGAAACAATATCAATTACCGGGCGCTGTCGGAATTGGATGCAATTCTTCCCTTCCGACCACCTGCTATCGAATCCCCCGAACGGCTCGCCTCGGCCGCTGTCTCGCCAACCGGATTAAAGCATCCGGTAAGTCGTATTCACGAAACTGAGACTGAAAACCAGGCGCTCTGGAATGAATTGCCGCCCTTGTTTCATTCGCTCTACAATGCCAAATTGACGCCAACCAGCGAGGTTCTGCTCAATGCAAAGTTTGAACCAGGACAGGGTTCTTCCTCCGGAAAGGAGTTTCCGTTGTTGGTTATCCAAAAACTGGGACAACAAAAATCGATGGCTTTTTTGGCGCACGGACTTTGGCGCTGGGATTTGATGATGTGGGGAGTCGGAAAGGACAATCAACTGTTTCAACAGTTGGTCAGCAACTGTGTCCGTTGGTTGGTCAACAAAGAAGATACCAAACCGGTTCTTATCACTCCTGAACGGGAAATTTTTCGCAGCGGTGAACCGATCAGTTTTCTCGGACAGGTTTACGATGAAAACTATTTACCAATGGATGGCGCCGAACTGAAGCTCAACGTGTTTGATGCTGATAACCGTTATGAAATCACCCTCTCCGGAATCGGCGATGGCAAATATGAAGGCGCGCTCGGCGCGCTTGAGGGCGGCAGCTACCGCTACCTGGGACAAGCCCATTATCGTGAACGGATCATCGGAGAAGACCAGGGTGATTTTTCAGTGGAGGATTTCAATTTAGAATTTCAAAACACAAAATATGATGAAGCATTTCTTAAACAGTTGGCAACCAGAACCGGCGGAGAATATATCAACAACAGCAAATTTGATTCGCTGGAAAATATCCTGCAATTCCCCTCAAAATATTTTGTCGAAAACAGAGAATGGCAGCTCTGGAATATATTACTGCTGCTAATCGTGGTGATAGCGCTGTTCAGCGTTGAATGGTTCATCCGCAAGCGAAGCGGTATGTTGTAACCGATTTCTGAAAAACCAGATGAGTACTGTTTCGATTATGGCTGCCAATAGCAGCAATGGTAAAACAATCGTCAGATAACAATAAAGCGCTGCGGTCAACATCTGAACAGATATTGATGATTGGGAAATGATGTCGAGCGCAAATTGCATTCCGACTGACATGCTAATCCACGCCGCCGGCAGCTCGACCCAGGCGTGAGGGAGGCAACCCATCGCGATCATCGCTTTTAATCCGCCCTTTTTGTATCCAATTATTCCCACATTCAATCCGGTAAAAAGAGCGAGCACAAACGGCAGGAAAACCAAAATACCGGACAGAATGATGATCAGCAGCGAGATTGAATTGAAGATAAAAATTACCGCCAAAACGGTCAGTGGATTAAAGTTTTTATTCAGGAATTTTTCTAATTTACCAAAAATCCACAGCGGATAACGCAGCAGCATCCGAATGTCGTTTCGACACACCGGAATTGCCAGCGCCATCCCCAGCAGGAACAGAACGGCTGATAATAGTAGTAGGGGGAGGTTCATGGCTGTTGAGAGATAGTTACAGCGGGATGCAAAAATACATGGACAGTTTTTCGTGTAATACCACTTGAATCAGTTGAAATGATTTTGTTTCTTATCATCTGGTTGATCTTGATTTTTGCGTCAAAATTAGGTCGCTCCACTGAAATCGTTTGACACTGTTGAATATTAATAGCGCGAAACCAGTTACCATCTACTCATGATCGCAAACAAATTATTATTCTGCCCTGATCAGCCTAAAATTTCCCGAGCCCATTTTGTCTTCAAAAATAAACCTTCGGTTCAGATGCTGGTAATACCATATTTCATAGGGCGGCATATTGATTTGTTCCACGTTGCGCTCGACGTTGGTGGGAGGACCATATTTAATGTAAATTTTCCCCCGGTCTGTTTCCCAGCCATCGAGCTTGAGTGCGTTTACAGCAAAATGATTATTTGCAAATTCGACGCGCCGATTAAATTCGTCGAACAGTTCGTTGCGTTTGCTACCAGGAGTGGGATTACGCTCCTTCCAATAGTTGACAAAATATTCTTTTCGGGCGCTATCTGAAGCTCCTTCCAGATATTTATAATCTTTAGTCGGGATATAATCGCGCATGGTTCGCAGCATCAAATCAACATTCATTTTTGCGAATTGTGAATTTTTCCAATTTACTGAAAACTTTGCCCGATTAGAGTAGGCTTGTAATTGAAACGCATTGATGATCACTGTATAATGTCCCGAAACTTTGACAAATTGACTGAGATCTAATAGATAAGGCATGATGTCTCTTGTCGGAAGGAAAACAACTTTCTTTTGTGCGATCGCCTCGCCATTGGCGTTAACAATCTGATAGCGGAGCTGCAGGCTATCCTTTTTGCTTTGTGGGTACATCTCGAAATAGGCCCAAAAGGAAGAGTCCGGGTTGACAAAGCTATTTGTTAAATTTACAGTAAAATCAGCGATTTCCCCGTCAGTTGTGATCGAAAGTTCTTTGCCGAATAAAACATCGCTCAGCAAAACATTGTCGACAACAAAATCATTTTTTGCAATCTTTTTTTCGCGATTTAGCGTTTTTTGGGTGTCATGATCTGTCAAATTGATGATCAGTTTATAATCAGCCGGACTCAAATGATAAGAGTATTTATGATTGTTATTAAGCTGGCGGTCATTGGTCATTTGAAAAACCGCTACTGATATTTTATTGACTTCGGAGAACTCTTTCACAAGATTATTTTTTCGGTCAAATACTGAAACCACCAATTCATAGCTCGCAGAAAAATCTCCTTGCTTCTCTTTAACAAACTGCAGTATATCATTTGCAAACGAGATGTAAACATCCAGTCGGCTTTTATTGCCATCCAATTCAGATTTGAACATCGTAGTGTGGAAAAGAAAGGTAGCGGGACCAAACATATCCCGAGATTTGGCAAAATCAGACCTCCCCGGCATTCGTTGCGCCAATGCAGAAGCGATCGAAATCAGAATGATAATAAGAATAGTGATGGTATATTTTAATCGAAATATTCGCATATTAGATTTCCACTTTTTGGTAATTCAGACTCAGTGATTTTTACAGACAGCCCCCATCGGTTCAAAACTCCGGTCCGATGGAAAAGTAATAAAAAGGTCCCTCTGTGTAGTTTACCAGATCAGATGACCATCCTACATCAAAGCGGAGCACGAACATTCCAAGATTCATGCGAGCGCCGAAACCATAGCCGAAAAAGATGTCTTTCAGGGCTGGCATACCTCCTCCAGTGGCGTCGAAAGCGCGGAACTTGTCATTATACCAGGCGGATCCAATATCGGTGAACATCACTCCGCGAATGTTTTGAAATCCGATGCCGAGCGGAAAGCCCATCAAAAAATATCGAATTAACGGAAAACGAAATTCCAGATTGTTGAGAAAAAAACGATCGCCGGCGCGTTCGTAATAATATCCGCCTCGCATTGGCAACTCAAAGGTGCTGAAATAAATATCCTCTAAATTACGCACCCGTAACCCATCCCGGGTTTTGTAATTTATCCAGCCAGAAGTACCGCCGAGAAAAAATTGCTGCGGCTGTTTTCCCGCACTGACGCCGCCGCTCAGGCGATAGATAAAGTTGTACTCCTTGCCGATCTTAAAGTATTTGCGATAATCCAGTTTTAATGTGACAAAATCAATTCCGTTTTCGCCGATGCCAGGGCTATAACGTAAGTTTACAGCATAACGATTGCCGTTCACCGGGCCTGTGTAACCCCAGAGCACAGTATCATTCACCAATGATAAATCAGCTATTAATAAATTGCGCGTCTCATTCATGAGATAAGGATTGCTGATATAGTCGCGTTCAATGGCTAACCAGGTTAGCGCGCCATCAACCCGCCGGAACTTTGAAAACGGATGGGAGGCGTACAGATTGGCGCCGTAATTTCGATCGCGCGCCCAACCGATGCCATAATCCCAGATGTAGAAATAATAGGCATAATGAAAAGCGCCGATGCCAATATCTGTTTTTCGAGGCAGGTAAAAATAGGAAAATTGATAATTGGAATTTCGAAGGTCGTAAAACAAATTGGTATAAATGTGAATACGATGGTTACCCAGCACATCGGATAGTGCAATCTGGGTCATACCCTGCAAGCCGAAAAACTGATCGTAAACTGCATTGCCATAAATTAGATCCGGTGAAAATTTGATACGATAGGGATTGACCTTGTAATCCCCGCTCGTTAGCTTATAATCTGAAGAATCCAAAAACACCGACTTTTCTTCATCATCAATATTAATTTCACCTTGCTTAAATTTTTCGTCGAAAACAAAATTTTTGAATGTGGTTTGGCTATATTCGGATTCTTTTTTGTAATCAGCTTCGACAGCTATCGGTCGAATCTTTCCGCGCCGCGTCTCCGGGTGTTTGGCAATGAAATTAGTCTGGCTAAGCGTAATCTCTCCCGGTTTAATATCGAGTGGATTGCGCATCAGATAAATATCATAACCAGCATTGTAAAAAGATACAAACGCCAATTTTTTGGCATCGCCATGCCAGGAAAGGTTGAAGATGCCAGTGAGCACATCAGTAATGGGATAGTTCATCCCGGTTTCCAGGTCATAGATGTAAATATTGTAGATACCGTTTTCATCGCTAGTGTAGGCGATTTTTTTGCCATCGGGCGAAAACACCGGTGAGGCTTCTAATCCGCTGGTATGGGTCAACCTTCTCATCTTTTGCGTTTCGACATCGATCAAATAAACATCCTTCTGCCAATAATCCTCATGGTATATTTTAAAATCAGCGGGAATGTCAGAAGTCGAAAAATCTCCGCGATCACTGATAAAGGCGATGGTTTTTCCATCGGGCGACCATTGAGGTTGCAGGTCGCTGAAGACATCATCGGTAATCTGGCGCAGTTTTTCGGTTTTAAGATGGTAGGAATAAATATCTCCCTGCCCGTTCTGAATTCCCATAAATGCAATCTCATCACCCTTGGGCGACCAACTCGGTGTAAAGATTCCGTCGAGCCCCAGTTTCAATTCTTTGACGATTTTTCTGCTTCTAACATCGACAATTTGCAGCGCATCCTCATCTCCTGCCTTTGAAGCAAATACAATATGTTTTGAATCGGGCGACCAACTAATACCTGCCCGAAGCCATTTCAATTCCTCGAGATTGGGGCTCTGCTGGCCGCTGACTAATTTAGAGATAATCTTGCCATCAATGGCGCTCATTAAATAGATGTCGAAGTAACCCGAACGATCAGATAGAAACGCGATTTTGTCGCCCTTTGGAGACAACGCCGGACCGCTATTGACAAAATTACCCCACTTCTTTCGATCGGTCATTTTTTTTGCGAAATCCTCGGGCTGTTTCCGGTCGGCGATATCGGGCCAATATTCCCGTTTGAGATACATGTGCCATTTCTCGGTTAAATCTTTGGTATCCATGCCGATGCTTTGCTTTAAACCGCGGTCCATGCTTTTGGTCACTTTGATTTTACCGAAGATTTCACCGATTTTCTGTCCACCATAGCGTTCCGCCAGATAGTAAAGCACCGATTGCCCACCTTTGTAGGCTAAAAAACCGTAGAGATAATCAATCGGCGGCACATATCCATTCAAAGTGGCGTCGCGCATGTACATATCGCTTTCAGTGTCCCAACCCCGGCTTTGGTATTCGGCAAGCCCCTCAATAATCCACAGCGGCATTTGAAGCCGGGCCATACCGGTAATGATCGACTGAACTCCGGCGCCATAGACCATTTGCAGCATGACAGCGTGGGTCAGCTCATGATGAATGACGTGGCGGAATTTTTCCCACTCCCCTTCATAGGGAACGACCACACGATTTTTAAAAAACTCTGTAAAACCGCCAACCGACTCTTCCGGTGGGCTTAAATCGACATTGGTCTGTTGAAAATCATTGTGGCTGTTGTGAACAATCAGCGTGATTCGATCAACAAGATCGTATCGCAAATCCTCGCGCAACTGTTGATAGCTCAACTCGGCGGTCTCTGCGGTAAATTCAGCGATGTTACTGCCGTTGTCAGTGAAGTAGATATCAAAATGTTCTGTTTGCAGATATTGCCAGTTAAAGACTTCGTACTGAACTTTATTTTTGCCAAAATATTGGGCAAAGCTAATCTGTGAAAATGCAAATAAAAATATCAAAATTATGCTTAATTGTCTATTCATGGTAAACTCCCTGCCAAATTTTCAGGTTTGATATAAAATCTATTAAGATTTCACCATTAAAAGCTTTTTTTCTGATTCAATTAATTCAACTCTGACCTTGGTAAAAGGTTCAGAAACAGAAACTGCATTGCAGCGGTTGCTTTTTACTCTTTAGATTTAACAGTATGAAAAATGGTTCTCATTCGGTTTTGAGACATTGGCTGAGTTATCATTTTTCGTCAATTAAAAAATTAATACGTAATGGTTAACTTACTTTTTTGTCGGAGATTTCGGTTGCTGCTTTTTCGGTTTAGCGATTGGTTGTTGGCGTTGTTGCGACTTTGGAGGAAGCGACTTTTTGCCGGTTTGAACCGTCCCTTTTGGCTGCTGCTTCTTGGGAGAAGGTTGCATTGTCCGTTTGTTGATTTCTCTGTCCTGAATCTCCTGTGGAGGTCGACGAATGATTCTGCCCTTTGGTGGTCTTGCTGTTTTTTTTGATTCTATTTGTTGAATTAACGACTTTGCCATTCGTCCCATGTCTCGATCTCCGTTATTCGCTATTTGGCGAAGTCCGGGAAGAGCGCGTGGATCATTTAACTTGCCCAGACTCACCGAGGCTTGATACTTGATCGATTTGTCGGCTGAATGGAGCTTATTGACCAAAAAGTCAATGTATTTACGATCTCCGGTAGTTGCCATTTTTTCAGCGATCCCGATCTGTTGAATTTCAGCATCGTCAACCCAGGCGCTGGTAGGATATTGCTTTTTCAAATTCTCATAGCTTCGAAAGGATTCGGTATATTTTTTCTGACGTTGCAGAATATAACCCGACCAAAACTCGGCATCGTCAAGGAATTTGCTGTCAGGATACAGAGTTTTCAGCGAATCAAAAGTTTGCAGCGCCTGATCATATTCACGTTGGTAGAGCAATTTTTTAGCTTGATAATAAAGCTGAAACCCATCCTGGGCAATAGCTAATGCAGCGAAGGTATTCATCAACAAAATGATGATGACCAATTTCAAAAACTTTTTTTTCATGGTAAACAAACCTCTTCTTGCCATACTTGCTAAATTTTTTGTTGATTAAAATATTTAATTTCATTCAACAGTTGTGACTCCCTTATCATAAACTGAATTTCAGATAATTTCTCAGGCAGCATTTCGTCTTCCAGATTACAAAACTCTAATAATATTGGTTCCAGCTCGTCCAACAGGCTAATCAATTTATCATCGCCCAGTTGTTCGGCGCGATGTCGGCAGAGCATTGTCTTATGCTTCAGATTTCGGTATGTTGCCAACTGTTTAAGCTTTGAAAGTATCTGTTCATCTTCATCCGGGTTCAGGTTGGCGACATCGAGTAACAGAATTTCTGCTTCTTGCATAAAATTTTCCATTAACTGCTCATTGGCGTGGATCATAGACAATTCCACTTCCTTTTCAAGTTGGTTGTTTATGCTGGGTTGCCAGACAGCCAATCTTCCGATAAAAAAGCCAATAATAATTAAGGCGACACCTTCAGCCAGCCGAATCGTTAATGATGGCTTGAATACAAAATTTTGGAGCAACCGCTTCCAAATCGATGGCTGCTGTGACGATACGGGCCAGCTTTGTTTTAATGCGTGTTCATAGCGACGCAGCATTTCCGGGTCCGGTTGTTCTCGCTGGCGAGATTTAATCTTCGGCGAAATCAGTTTAATTGCTTTGAGATTTTCAGCGCAAACCGGACATTGGCTGAGATGTGTGTTATATTCTGATTTTTCTGAAAAAGACAGTTCACCAAAAAAATAATCGATAACACGGTCTTGAAAAGGACACTGTTTCATTGTTCATCCTTTAATAACTTTCTAATTTTTAAACTTGCTCTCAAAATATGTCCCCGAACCGTAACCGGATCACATTTTAGAATTTTTGCAATTTCATCGGTTGGTTGGTTGTTAAAATATTTTAATACAAACGCTGCCCGTTGTTGCGGCGGAAGCTTTGCTGTTGTCTGTTCAATTATATTTTTTAAATCCAGCTCTTGATACCTCTCATCAAACGGTTTATCCTTGTCGATTAAGGTATCGATCAGCTCTCTTTCATCCTCACGCTCGGATGTTTTCTGGTTCAGCGATAACGTCTTTTTTCGTTTTTTGCTTCGTTGAAAATCAATCGCCGCATTGGTTGTGATCCGATAGAGCCAGGTCGAAAAACTTGATTTTTCCTGAAACCGGGCAATACTCCTGAATGCGTATAAAAATGTATTTTGAGCCACATCCTGAGCATCGTTGTAATTGCCGACCAGGTCGTACGCCAGAAATAGCACTTTATTTTGATAACGTTTTACTAACTTTCCGAAAGCATAACTGTTACCACTTTTTGCTTGTTCAACTAATTTTTCATCCGATATTTTCATTGTTCATAACATATTGACGGTTAAATTGAAGGCAGCGTTTAATCTTTACTGGGCGCTGATAAATATTTTTATCAGCGGTCTTTCAATTGTCAATAAAAAACCGGTAATCGCTCTTCAGCGATTCGGCGCAACAACACCCGGTATGCCGGGCGATTTGCCAGCCGGTAAGCCAAAGAATGGTGCATTGGTGGGTAGTTCGTGTCTTGTATCTGCCTGTTAAAATCTGTTAATTGATCTACAGCAAAATTGAGTTTTTTTTCAGTTACCAGCAACGAGAACTCTCTCCAGATTTTCAGAAAACGATTAATATCGCCGGTTGTTTGCTGCGCTGAAAGCAGCATTACCTGAAATAATTCATCGACACCACCGCCGGCGGCTTTGTAGGGCCTGAGGTTGAGGCGAATTAATTCTCCTGAAAAAGAAATTTGTTCTGATAAATCCTCATCGGCTACGGCTTCAACAGCATCCAGTTCGGCGCTGAGAAATTTCAGCGCTGCTGGCGGATTTTCCAAAATGTGTCTCATACCGAAAACACTCTGGTAAATGAGCTTATAAACATCCTGAATTTGTAAACCAAGGTGGATTCGCTGTTGTTCCTGGATCAGTCGCAACAGTTGGAGGCGGAGTCGATTGTTTTTCACTTTGTTATTATTGCCTTTCATTAAAGCAAAGATCCTTTATTGGGATTCAAGCTCCAGGTTGGCTAAAAGAATCTGAAGTGGGATTCGCGCCAATTCAATTTTTCCGCCTTTCAAATTCAGTGGTATTAATTTGGTGATTAAGTTTCCTTTTGTCAGATGGATCGACGGATAGAGATAGTTGTGCTTAATTTCACAGGAAATTAATTTGGGTTTATAACCCCAGTTGAGCAATTTGCGGGTGTCCTGAATGCTTTTATCGATAGCTTGCGGATCGAGCGACCTGAGAATATTATCCATAAATTTCGGACCAATCTCTGTAACATACAAGTAACCCGCCATTGAAAGTTCCTTGGCCGGATCAACGCCCTTGCCGGCCAGGTCCAAAGTCATGTTCAGATCAGACCCTTTTATTTTTTCCTTATCGGTAGGTAGCAGTTTGGCTGAGTTGATTTTTGCCAGGTTGGCTTTAATTTTCCATTCAATGTCCACCGGCTCGCCTGAATGGAGGTTGCTATAAATCAAACCCGACATGTTGCCATCATACAGTTTCATGTAAAATCGGGGAATGATAATTCGTTCATGATCAACGATCAAATCAAGCTGAATATTTTCCACCAGATAATCCAGCACAGCAGCCCGATGGATATAGAGTTGCGAAAACGGTTGATCGCCGTGTTGATAATAAGGACGAAACAAATTATAATACAGCAGGTCTGTTTCGACAAATCCTTTTTGGATGCTACCGACCTGGATCAACGCCTCATTTTCTATGTCGATCGCTTGAGAAAAATGGATTCTGGCGACAACAGAGTCGAGGCGAGCCAAATTTTGATAGCTCAAATTTAAATTTTCCGATTCCAGTATCCCGGATGCATGTAAAATGTTTCCGTTGAGCCGTAATTGGGTTTGTTGGTTAATTTTTCCGTTGATTTTCAAGCCATCGAGCAAGCTCATGCTATCGGCGCCGGTATCGGTATGTATCCGGAAGTTTGCCTGCGCCAGTAACTTTTCTCCGGACAGGCTGTCCAGGCGCGCGTTGATTTTCAGTGTGGTTAATAAATCAGCAGCATTGACAACACCGCTATCGACAATAAGCGTTTCAAAATCGGGCAACGATAGCAGAGCGTTTGTTGAGATGTTATACAAAGGTTGGGGAAATAATTCCGTCATGACCAAACTGTCCAATTTAGCATCCAGGCGGATGTCAGCGGCTAAACCATCAGATGAAAAATTTATTATCCCTGACAATGCTCCCAACGAAAGATCGATATCCGGATAGTCAACATTAGCAAAAACCGTTATTTGACCTGTCACATCGATTTCCGGCTCTCCTTTCTCCGGAATATTAATACGAATAGCTGAGTTCAGGATGGAGTAACCGCCGATAGATAAACTTTTTATGTCTTCAAGAAAAACCACCGGGACCATTTCCAGGGCGCGCGGGTGGTCGAGCTTGAGTTGATCAACAGCCAAAATAAGGTTTTGGGAAGCGCCGCTGTGGTATGTACCGTGCATCAACAAATTCGCAAAATCGCCGATGTCAAAATCCGCCTGTTTAATACCGATTGAGTGAAAATTGGCGTCGCTTGCCAGTACTATCTTTCCCAGAACGTCAAGCGGATAAAAAACAATCAATTGATCTTCGAGTTCAAGTTCGATGATGTCGGTGCTGAGTTTCATAGCCAAATTGATGTCGTCCAATTTTTGAGATGCGATATCTAAATTAAAGTCAGCCTCGCCCTCCATCATTGAATTGGTCAATTTCCCCAGCGAGAGCCCTTTGAAATTCAAATTACCGCTGAGCAAGTAGCGTTCTAATCGTTCGATTGCCTGATAATCAAGCTTAAAATTGAGCGGTGAGTTGAAAAAATTTTCAATGCTTAAATTTGCCTGTGCCTTTTCCGGGAAAAAATCGGTTGACAATTTGCCGTTAACTGTCGAGGTGATTCCTTTCAATGAATATTTCAACGTGTCGACTGTGGTAAAGATTTCATCAATATTCAGCTTTGTTTGGAAATCAGCCTGATACAACTCGTCCAAAAAATAGAATCCGCTGCTCGCAATCGTCAAGCTGGCGTTTGAAATGAAAGAGGCCGGCTCGCTGATCGACGTGCTAACATTTGATGCTGATAACCACATTTGAAAAGCGAGCGCATCCTCGATATTTTGGGCAAGCGGAGACCCTTTTAGTTTTGTTCCGGCAAGGGAGACATGCCCCATTATCTCCACGCCATCCAACTGCTGCTGAACCGAGTCCGGCAGCACAGGAAGGGCTGCTTGCAACAGTTTGTCCAATCGGATGTCGCTTTCAACGATTTCCAGATCGAGCTGCGGTGAGGTCAGCAACTGTTCCACTTTCCCGATTATTTTGAACAGCTTTTGGTCTGCCAGGGTCAGTTCAAAATTATGCAGTTCTAACTGTTCCTGCTCCAGATCAGCGGCGATTTCGAAAGCGAGCGAAACCAACCGGGGAAGTGGAAATTTCTTTTCAAGTGTCTGTTGCAATCCATCGGGAGAGGCGGACATTTTAAAATCAGCCAGCGCGATGTCGGCTCTTCCGGAAAGCTCGCCCAATCCTTTGACCTGGCAAAAAATCGCCAATTGAAGTGTGGTTTCGGCTGTTACGTTTTCTCCGGATTCTGCCGATACATAACTCAGTCGCCAGGGCAAATCTGTCGAAAGCAATTGCAGCTTGGCGGTAACAGTTTGCTGGATGTTTTCAAAATCATTACCGGGTAGATAAAATTCGTCTAATTTGATGGTTAGCCCACCGGAATTTAGCGATAGCTTCGTTTCAACTGGTTTCATTTGCAGGTTGACGATAATATTTTCCAGTGAAAATTTATCCACCTTAATCGTCAGCGGGAGGGAGAAATCCGTCACTAAAGTATCCTCAACTGCCACCAGAGCTGAATCCTCGGGCACAATCAGATCTTCAAAATTCCATTGCCGGTCTTCAAATTGGATCAGATTGATCGTTGGATTTTTAATTGAAATTTGGTTGATATGAAGCTGCTTTCGAATTAATTTCAGCAGATGATAGTTAAGCTGTATTTGATCGACTTTAAAAAACCAACTGCTGTCGCCAATATCCCGGACTAACAATGGATTTTCAAAAACCCGGACGTTGTCAAGCCGAAATCCTCTAAAAGGATTGAGCCAGACATCGCCGATCTCGATTTTTCGGTTTAACTCAGCTTCCACTTGCACTGTGGCTATGCGCTGGAGCTTTTCAGTGGGAAACAATTGTCGGAACACCAGCGCCGTGGTCAGCAACAAGGTCAGCAGGATGACCGTTGTATAGAGCAATATTTTGACAATTTTTTTTATCATGATCTAATCTGGATGGTTGTAGGAAAATCTATTATCACAATGAAAAAGTTGAGATGAAGCCATCGTTATTGCTCTGGTGCAAAATACATCTCGCCGTCAAATCGAAAATTCGGTGGTAGTTTTTGTTTTAATTCTGCAACATCAAGGGCAAACAAGCTACTGATCTCAAGTTTGCCTGATAGGTTGTTATTATGATCAAACACCACAGAAACGCCAGCTCGCTGAAGCATTCTGCCGAAGTAATTCATCAAATCTTGTTCGGCTGTTGCGGGCGAATTTTTTCCGTCAGCATCTTTGATGGGACTGAACTCGTCCTGGCGCGCCACTTCCATTACCACACTATTGCTGGCGTAGGGCAACGCATCAAAAATAAACATTTCGAATTTATAGCCATTGGGAGAATCAGGTTCGATATAATTTCCCATTTCATCGATATAAGGGATCGCTTTATGCGCCACGTGATAGGGGAGGCTGAAATCCCGATCGGTGAGTCGTTCGATAAAATCCCGACGTATCGCATGAATAGCAATGCTGCCACTATGGTATTTGAGCTGTCCGGTTTCGTCACGGGCTTCCATTGCTGATTGGGGCAGATCGCTGTATTCAATTACCGTTAATTTACCATTGATTTTTCCGATTACTCCGACCTTTTCTTCCGGATCTGTTTTTCTCACAACCTTGGATGACATTTCCGCTTGCGCCTGATGATGGTATCCGAGAAAAATCGGATCGCATATTTTGATCAAAACATTGTCCACTTGAAAATAAAATAATTCTTCAATTCCGCGGCGTTTCATCTCTGTCAGACAGCCGTTGTCACGCAGGGCGTAGATCGTGCCGCCATGACCATTGGGATTGCAAAAAATGTGATGTTTTTCATCGAGAAAAAAACGGCCTTGTTCATCTATCGCCGGAATCATTGACTGAGTAAAAAATATTACATCCGCGGCGTTGAGACCGAAGTGTTTATGGTCATTAAAAAATTCCAATGTCTCCTGATGATTGGTTTCACTGGTCATAATAAACCAGGGAATGATGGTTTGATATTTCTGACCAATGGCTTTTATTTTTTCGGCGTGCAATTGAAATAAAGATTTGCGGCTTATTGGTCCGGCCAGGAATTTTCCTTTGGGACCATCAAATCCCAATCGCGTACCCTGACCGCCGGCGACGAGGATGGCGCCGACTTTTCCTTTTTTTAAGAGCTGTTCACCAACAAGTTTGGCTTGTTCAGCGCGCGCTATTTGCTGCGCTGTAGTCGGTATTGGAATAATGTCAGTTGGCTCAAGATCACTGGACGCCAGTGATGACTTCGATTGTTTGAGATATTTCTCTTTTAGTATAACCATTAGATCGAAATTTATCGTTTCAATTTGATTCAGCAATTGCTGTTTCTGTCTGTCATTGAGCTCATCCCAGAATCGAAAAATATGTTGCTGACCAAAACTGAGCGCTTTTTTTTTGAGCCGTGCTTCTTTTTCAACATCAACCATAATTATCTCCAGGTTTTATCTGATTAATCTGTTGTTGTCTTCAACAAATACATGCAGTGACATCAGAACGCCAACCAAAAAGTGAAAAAAATAGTGCATAAATTTAGAATCAATTCGTATCTATTAGTGAGGTTGCGCTGGTCAAAGTTTGGTAAACAAGCAAACAAAATTCTCGATTTCTGAAATAATGTTCTTGCAATTGCTAACACCCTATGTACCTGTTAGCTATTAAATTAGAATTATCTAAAACATTATAAACTAATTATTCTGTCTGTAATCGTTCTGTCAATTGAAAAAGTGTTCAATTGATTATCAGTCATTTTCAAGAAATACTGAAGCTGGCTGAGCAGTAACAATTTTTTAATCAGACAATTTTAAATAAAGGTTTGTTGTAAAATTACAACAACTTTGAAAAAATATGTTGCAAAAAATCAACAAATTTTTATCTTAGTTGTAAGAGATGTTGGTTCATGTTTATTGTTTTTTATAAAATTAACTCATCGATTGGTAGTAACCGTTTTCTGGCCTTGTTTTTGTAATAACCACAATGCATAACCGACAGGGAGGTTAACAATGAAAAGAGTGGCTCTCACACTATTATGTTTTGTTCTCCTATTATCGTTGGCATTTATAACATCGGCATTTCAGATTAATAACATCCAACAGAGCGTTGCTGTAATTGGACAGGGTGGTGATAGCGGGGATCCATTACCTTTGCCGCCAAAGCCGCCGCCACCACCTCCGCCGCCGATTGTGGCTTAAGCCAATGATGTATCTATGAAAGCTCGTGTCTAAAAATTTCCATTTTAGCACCTCAGTAAAGAAAATAGCATAATCAATTTATGCTATTTTCTTTTTTAGGGGTGACAAAAGTGAAAATTAGCCGTGAATAAAACGGGCGTTCATCTCGTGGCGCAGCAGCCACTCCTTGCGCATCAGTCCACCGCCATAACCCACCAGTTTGCCATTAGCGCCGATGACCCGGTGACAGGGAACAATAATCACTACCGGATTGTGATGATTTGCCATTCCAACAGCACGCGACGCCTGCGGCTTATTTAATTTTTGTGCGATTGTTCCATAAGTCGAAGTCGTGCCGAACGGGATTGTTTGCAAAATTTCCCAGACACTTTGCTGAAAAGATGTGCCTTTTAATGCCAGCGGCAGATCAAACTGTTGTCGCTTGTTTGAAAAATATTCATCCAACTGGCGCTGACAGCTTTTGACCAGCGGTGACTCTTTGGTTTGGATTGTAACCGGTTGATCTAAAAACGCGACCCTTTCGATATAATTATTGCTGCAACAAATTTCAATCACTCCGAGCGGGGATTGAAAATATCCGATATCAAATGAGTCGTAGCTTTGGTTGTTAGCCTGGTTCATGGTTAGCCTTAAATTATTATTGTTGCCCTGAAATAAAATTTAGCTGTATTTTGAGCGTTTCCATCCTTTCCAATACTTTATCGAAATCCAGTAACGGTCCTTCGATCTCTTGTTGATTGTCCCATTTCTTGCTGTACTCTAAAGCCAATTGCAATTGGTTCACTGCTGTCGTTGAATCATTGGTTTCAAAGGCGCATTTTGCTATGCCGTAGTGACACTCGGCCAAATAGCTGTTGCTTTTGTAAGGCGATGATTCTAAAAGCTCAAGCAGCTTTTGATAGTAGGGCATTGCTGCGCTCCATTGATTCAGTTTACCATGGATTTTTGCCATTAAATAATTCCAGGTTGGGTCATTCTGAAATTTTTCTGCCAATGAAGCGCATTCTGCTAGCGCTTCCTGGTAACGATCTTCATAGTAATAGATTTCAACTAAAGCGAACTTTCCTTCGCTGGAGGATAACCTTCCATTTTCAATGGAAATTTTTATATATTTAATTCCTCTTTCCCGTTCATCTTTCATCAGTTTAATAGAGGTTAATATTTTTGCTTTTACACTTTTCCAGTAATAAAATAATCCCAATGCATAATACACATCATACAGCTCTTTGTCCAGGCGATGGGCTTTTAGAATATAGGTAATCCCTTTTAATCCATCATAAAAAGCGCTCAACCACTCACCTCTTCGCAATCGATTTAAGCCGCGAAATCCGTAGGCGCCTCCCAGCACAAAATAGGCGTTGGCGTCCTTTTTAAACCGGCTCACTGCGTTTTCACCTTTTTTAATTGCCAGCGTAGTTAAGCTGTCAAATTGATGGTCAAAAAGGTTGATGCGATAATTCATCATTATGAGATGATAAATCCCTGCCTGTCCCAGATAGCCCAACGGATTTTCGGGATGTTCGCGGATCACCTGGTCGCACATTGCCATCGCTTCGTCAAACTTTTTTTGGTAAAACAATTCCACTGCTTCATCCACCAGGCTATCGACGTCAGAGAATTTAATCGTCTGTCCATCGTCTGCGGTTGCTGAAACATTTGCGCCCATCAAAACAGAACTAATTCCAATGCCGATAATGATTTTGAAGAGAGTTGCTATCCGCAATTTTAAATAAGTGTCCAGGGAGCACATAAATCCTCATTTATTTTAGCGATTGCATCGATTGTTAAAAAAACAGCTTTAAAGAAGTTTGCGCTGAAAGCAATGACAGCGCAAAGGCAAGAATGGTTATTCCAATGACAACAGCGGCAGCCTTGCGGTGAACCGCAGTTTCTACCCGCCTCTCCTGAAAGCTCAACAAATTTGCAGAGAGATAGCCGCCGACAAATCCGCCCAGATGGGCATAGTTGTTAACCCCAGGAAAAAAGAATCCGAACAGGAACAACACAATTGCCCAGGTCAATATTTGCGGGTAAACCACCTGCCTGAAAATTCCGCCTCTGGCTCTGCCGTAGTAGATCAAGGCGCCCAGTAAACCGAAAATAGAGCCCGAAGCGCCGATGGTCGGCGCCCCGCTGATTGCGTTGGAGAGGATAAAACCGAATACACCGGAAAAAGTAAATATCAGAATTAACCGCGACGTGCCATAAATATTTTCGACCATCGGACCCAATTGTCGAATCCAGAGCATGTTAAAAAGAATATGCAATAATCCACCGTGGAGATAAATGGCGGTGACCACGGTCCAGTAGTGGTTGGCAAACATCGAATGAAATCCGGTCATGCCCAATACGACCAGACTTTTACTGCCAGGACTGAGAATTCTCATAAATCCAGAAGTTTGAAATAGCGAGTCAGGTTCAATTAGCAGCGTCAAAATCAGGCTTACCACATACATGCCAATACAGAAATATATCACTGCTTGAATGAACCCAAGATTACGAAACAACCGCTGTATGAGCGATTGCAGCCCAAAGCGTCCCGGATTTTTTAGACCACAGTAGAAACAGCTTTCTGAATTGACGCTGATTAGTTTACCACAGTTGGGACAGATGGTCGCTTTTTTTACATTGTTTTTCACCATTGGTTATACTCACAATTCATGATGTCAGTTTTTGCAAATAACCGGCAGCCGGCTAACCACCAGGCAACTCTTTTCATCATCCATATAAATAAGCGTTATCCGCTGGTCTTGATAACTCGCGGTAACATGTGGATGTTTTTTATACTTTTGAATGACGAAACGAATCTCTGGTTGACGGGTTGAGCGAAAGAGCGCCAGTCTTGACAGCTCAATCGTCGAGCGCAATTTTGTAAATAGCCTGTCTCTTATACACATCTGACGCTGCCGACGAAGAGGATAGTGTAGATCTCGGTGGTCGCCGTATCATT
>OMKS01000784.1_pt1 | contig 29400 bp, 28 predicted proteins | sample 1674721 | NCBI WGS metagenome assembly OMKS01 (sample SAMN06264996, study PRJEB25208) | sediment metagenome | isolation source: hot spring sediment | place: USA: California | collected 2014-09-02 | reverse complement strand
GGTTTACCATTTTAACCGATACGGTCGAACGTGCCTGGGACGGGATCGACACCCCCGAACAGTATGCGGCATTTGTGGCACGGCAAGATAACGTTGAATAAAGGTGAGATATGTACGTTTCCGGTCTTAGTTTACAGAATTGGAAAAATTTTAGAAAAGTGGATGTGAAACTTCGCAGACGGATGTTTCTTGCGGGTCCGAATGCGAGCGGGAAATCCAATTTTCTGGATGTTTTTCGTTTTCTAAGAGATATTGTGAAGGCCGGCGGCGGACTCCAGCAGGCTGTGCAGGATCGGGGCGGCCTGTCAAAGATTCGATGTTTGGCGGCACGCCAGGAACCGGACATTGAAATTGAAGTCCATTTATCCGATACGGAATTGAGTGGAGCTGTCCCCGTGTGGAAATATGCAATCGGGATTAAGCAGCAGACCCGTGGACACCGGCAACCCTATCTCAGTTTTGAACGTATTTGGTACCGTGGTGAACGGATTTTGAACCGACCGGATGATTCAGACCGGCAAGACGATCTCCGCCTGACCCAAACACATTTGGAGCAAATCAGTGCAAATGAAAAGTTCAGGGCGATTTCCAATTTTTTCAACAGTGTTTCATACTTGCATTTAGTGCCGCAGTTGGTTCGAAACCCGGAGGCATTTTCCGGCTCCAATATTGCAGGCGATCCTTATGGCCGCAACTTTCTGGAACGTGTCGCCAGAACCACGGAAAAGACGCGCAGGGCGAGACTTCGTAAAATTGAACAAGCTCTGGTAAAAGCTGTTCCGCAATTGAAACACTTGACAGATATAAAAGACGAAGCGGGAATTCCTCACCTGGAAGCTGTTTATGAACATTGGCGACCACGAGGCGCAAAGCAAAGAGAAGATCAGTTTTCCGATGGAACCCTTCGGCTGATCGCTTTTTTCTGGAGTTTGATGGAAAGTGACAATTTGCTCTTGATGGAAGAGCCGGAATTGTCCTTAAATGCGGCAATCGTAAAGCTTTTGCCTTCTATTATACATCGATTTCAAAAGAAGAAAACAAGGCAAGTGATTCTGAGCACACACAGCGCCGAATTGTTGGACGATAAAGGGATTGACGGCAGTGAAGTGCTTGTTTTGACGCCTGCCGTCGAAGGAACTGAAATCAAAGTTGCCTCTGATATTGAAGAAGTTCGCCTGCTTCTTGAGGGAGGGTTTACAATTGCCGAGGCGGTTTTGCCCAGAACGGAACCCAAGGCAATGCAACAGGGATTTTTATTTGATGTCTAATCGGTCCATCAATCTTATTTTTGAGGATGACCTGTCCGGAGCGGTATTGCGACGATTGTTCTCCGAGATCAGGCCCGATTGTGAGATTGGCCTTGCCTATCGCACTGGCGGAAAGGGAAATATTAAACGCAGATTGAGGGGTTTCAATCATGCCGCCAAGGGAATGGCATATTTTATTTTGGTGGATTTAGATGCGGACTATGCGTGTCCGCCGGCATTGCTTCAAGATTGGTTTGAGCATGACAAGCATCCGAATTTGCATTTTCGCATTGCTGTTAGAGAAGTAGAGTCCTGGTTGTTGGCGTCACGATGTGCATTTTCCAATTATTTGGGAATTTCAAAAAAAATAATCCCTGAAATTCCGGATCAGGTATCAGATCCCAAAGAATTGCTATTGAAAATTGCTGGGAAATCCAGAAAGAAAAGTCTTCGGGACGATATCGTACCACAGATAAGAACAACAGCAAGGGTTGGTCCAAATTACAATGCCAGATTGGAAGAGTTTGTCAGTCAGCGGTGGGACTACCAGGAGGCAATATCGTCTTCAGAAAGCCTTCGGCGCACGGTTGAATATTTGAAAAAAATGTAAGCATTCATTACCCGATTTCAAGAAGATATTATGAAAGAAAGCAGAGAATTACTGGCGCAGGCAGCCGAAACGTCAACGGATGAATTTTTTTTGCCGCTGCCCGACGGCTACCAAAAGGGGAAAACACGCTATGTCATTGTGATGGGCACGGTGATGAGCGGTTTGGGCAAGGGTATTTTTTCGTCCTGTCTGGCCAAGCTCCTGCAGGATAAGGGGCTGAAGGTCGCCCCCATCAAACTGGAAGGGTATCTGAATATCGATTCGGGAACGCTCAATCCGTTTCGCCACGGCGAAGTCTTTGTGCTGGATGACGGGATGGAGACCGATATGGATCTGGGCACCTATGAGCGAATGCTTGATCAGAATCTCAGCCGGGCGAATTTTTCCACCAGCGGCCAGATTTATCGCTCCGTTCTGGACAAAGAACGCCACGGCGAATATCTGGGCCGTGATGTGCAGATGATTCCGCATGTTACCGGCGAGGTCAAGTTGCGCCTGCGCGAGCTGGCGGTCAAGACCGACGCCGATGTGGTCTTCGTGGAAATCGGCGGGACGGTCGGCGATCTGGAAAATGCGTTTTATATCGAGGCGATGCGCGAATTGGCCTACGAGGAAGGCCCGCATAGCTGCTGCTTTGTCGCGCTGACTTATATTCTTGAGCCGCACGCCCTCGGCGAACAGAAATCCAAGGCCGCCCAGTTGGGCATCAAACAATTAATGCAGACCGGCATTCAGCCGGATATCATTGCTTGCCGGGCGGAAAATCCGGTCTCCGAAACCGCGATGCAGAAAATCAGCGTTTTCGGCAACGTGCCGGCCGAGCGCGTCTTTAGTATGCACGATTCGGCCAGTATCTACTCCATTCCGGCGATGCTGCGGGACTGCGGGCTGGATTTTGAGGTGTTGCGATTGCTGCGGATTGAAGACCGCACCAAACTGCGCTATGAACGCAAGCAATGGGAACGATGGTGCGACTTTACTGACAAGATCGGCAAAGAAGACAAAGAAGTGACCATCGGCGTTACCGGCAAGTACACCTCCGTGCGCGACAGCTATGCGTCGATTCTCAACGCGCTGGAGCACGCCGGGATTCATCTGGGCTGCAAAGTCCACGTGGACTGGATTGAAACGACCGATCTGACGGACCAAAACGCCGATCAATTTCTGAAAAATGTGGACGGCATTATCGTGCCCGGAGGGTTCGGGGCCAGGGGTCTGGAGGGTAAAATCTCAAGCGTTCGCTACGCACGCGAACACAACATTCCTTATCTGGGGCTGTGTCTGGGCTTCCAGGCGGCGGTGATCGAGTATGCCCGTAATGTCTGCGGCCTGAGCGGCGCCAATACCACTGAGGTCGATCCAAAATGCCCTGAACAATTGATTGACGTGCTGCCCGAACAGAAAAAAATCGAAGGTCTGGGCGGCAATATGCGGCTGGGCGGACAGGATATTGCGATTAAACCCGATACCCTCGCCTGGCGATTGTTCGGTCGGGCAGAGTCGGTCCGTCTGCGATTTCGACATCGCTACGAAGTCGATCCTAACTATATCCCCTTGCTTGAGCAGCACGGCCTTGTCTTTTCGGGTAAATCACCGGTCCAGCCGATTGTGCAGATTCTTGAACTGCCCGGCCATCCGTTTTTTATGGGCACCCAGGCTCATCCGGAATTGACCAGCCGACCGCTGCGTCCGCAACCGATGTTTGTGGCTCTGACGGCCGCGGCAATCCGCAAACGGTACGCCGACGCCGATCAAGCGGCCCCTGAAAAAGCGGTACAGGCGGTTTGTCGAACGTTATAGGACAAGAACGGGCGTGGTTTGGCTACGGGGATTGCCGTTGTTCAAGCTGTTGTTTGAGCCGTTCGTTTTCCTGGCGGAGGGTTTCGGCTCGCTGTTCGGCCTCGGCAGTCATTTGCAGCAGACGAAAAGTCGTTTCGTCGGTTTGCTCGGAAATGTTTTGTTTTTCCTGTTTGAGTTGTTCGATTTGTTTCTCGAGTTGCGCGATGTGTTTGTCTTTTTCCTCGAGCTGTTTTTTCAGCGCGATATTTTCATTAGCGACCAAGCGTGCCCGACGGATCAGGGCGGCATCCGATTCGGGGTCCCCGCAACCCGATGCCAAAAGAATCAAGCTAAGAAGCAGTCCCAAGCTTATCACGACACGATACATCGTTTTCATAGTGGTCTCCTGAAATTTCTCGGTTCACAAAACCGCGCTAAGCGGTATTGTACCAGTCGGCTGTTTCAGGGGCAATCTTAATTTGTTCGAGACATTGCAGCGGAATAATAGTAACGCCGGCGATATACCCTGCCGGCCTGATTTGCGGATTTTATTGGGGATTTTGAGGCGGTTGGCCGATAAAAAATGTTAAATGCGGAACAAATTTCAACACATGGAAAGTGAACGCTGGATTGAATCGGTCGTCATTATCCTGATGGCCATCGGGACGGTGTTTGTCTATTCGGCCGGGGCGACCGTCACCGGCGGCTATGACTTGTCGCGTTTTTACGATTCGACCGTTCTCAAACAGCTTGTCTTTTTTCCGCTGGCAGTGGGTGTGATGTATCTGGTCTCTCTGGTTCCGTATCAGTGGTATCGACTGGAGCCGGGTCGGGCAGGCCGGTCTCTGACGCCGTATCTGTTCGCTATCAGTCTCTTGCTGCTGGTGGCGGTGCTGATCTGGGGCGTGGAGCGAAACTATTCCAAACGCTGGCTGGATATTGCGCCGGGGCCGGCGTATGTCAGTTTTCAGCCGTCGGAGCTGGCCAAGTGGGTGGTCATCATCTTTCTGGCGGCGTACGCAGACCGATTTGCCGGCAGTATGCATCTGTATTGGAAACGGTTTGTGCCTGCCTGCACAGCGACGGCTTTGGTTGTGGGGTTGATTATCATCGAGGATTTCGGGACGGCGGCTTTTATCGCACTAATGGCGTTTGTGATGCTCTGGCTCGGCGGGGTGTTGTGGTGGCATTTTTTGACGCCGCTGCCGGTGCTGGCGCCGGGTTTTTTGGCGGCGATAGTGTCCAGTCCGACTCGAATTAACCGCATTAAAGACTTCATAAACCCGGAAATAATCCCTTATCAGGCTCGTCAATCACTGATCGCGATTGCGACCGGCGGTCTATGGGGCAAAGGGCTGGGGCGCGGCATCCTCAAGTACGGCCACTTGCCTGAAGATACCACGGACTTTATTTTCGCGATTATCGCCGAAGAGTTGGGCTTTGCCGCCTGTGCCCTGGTTATCGTCTTGTTTTTACTGTTTGCGTTTTGGGGGTTGGTCGCCGCATGGCGCTGCCAGGACCGCTTCGGGCGATTACTGGCCGCAGGGATTGTTCTGGCGATTACGTGCCAAGCGGCTTTTAACATCGGGGTTGTGACGGTCGTCTTGCCGACCAAAGGGATTCCCTTGCCGTTTATCAGCGCCGGCGGGACAAGCCTGCTCTTAACCAGCGCAGCGGTCGGCATCGTACTTAACGTCGCTCGACAAGAGCGAACAATTTCCCGATCATTCATACCGCAATGAGGCAAGCAGACGTGACAAATATGGAAATGCAGCGAACACAATTTTTCTTTTCAGGCGGCGGCACCGGCGGACATATTTACCCCGCACTGGCGATTGCAGAGGAACTGGCGCGGCGACATCCAAAGGCCCAGCCGGTTTTTTTTTGCAGCAGCCGAGCGGTCGATGCGCGGATCTTAGCCCGGACGGCGTATGAATTTTTTCCGCTCCCGGCTGAAGGGTTTTCATCCAATCCGATTCAGGCCATCCGTTTTGGCGCCCAATTCCTGAAAAGCTACGCTTTTGCTAAACAGATCCTCCAGGCTGTCCGTCGGCAGGCGGTGGTTATGGGAACAGGCGGGTTTGTTTCGGCGCCGGTAATCCTTGCAGCGCACTCGTTGAAGATTCCTATATATATTCTCAACGTCGATTATGTGCCGGGCAAGGCCAACCGCTTATTGGCGCGTTTTGCCCAAAACATCTTTACGCAGTTCAGCGAAACGGCGGACGATTTGCCCAAATACAAAGAACGGTTTACGGCGGTCGGCTGTCCGCTGCGTTGCAGCTTTGCCGCCCCCAATCCGGAAAACGCCCGCCGTACGCTTGGATTGGATGCGAACAAAAAAATCCTTCTCGTCACCGGTGCGTCCAGCGGCTCGCTGAGTATCAATCAGGCGATGGTCAGGCTTTTGCCGAAACTGGCCGACTTTACGGGCCGCTGGCAGGTGGTGCATCTGACCGGACAGGCCCATTATGAAACAATGAAAGCCGCCGCGGCCAGTGCGGCAATAGCGTATCATATCGTGGATTATTTTGATGAGATGGCGGATTTATACGCGGCATCGGACATTATTATAGGACGTTCCGGCGCAGTCAGCGTCGCCGAGTACGCCGCGGCGGGGCGGGCGGCGATTTGTCTGCCTTATCCTTATCATAAAGATAAGCATCAGCACTTGAACGCCTCCGGCCTGGTCAACGCCGGCGGGGCGGTGATCGTAGAAGATATTGTCGGCGATGTGGACACAACCGCCGCCGTTTTGCTGGAGGCCTTGCGCAACCTGATGACAAATGATACCCTTCGTGCGCAAATGGCCGCTGCCGCCGGTACCTGCGCTCGCCTTGATGCCGCCGCAAAGATCGCCGACAGACTGTTGAGATAATCGATCTGGCCGACGATGCGACAACTGTGGAACTTTTTGATAGCATTTTAGAATTTTACTGCGACTAATAGCAGGATGTTTTGTAAGTGCTTTAAATGAAAAAACTTAGTGTTCCGCTGCCCCAGCCTTCCAAGCTGGTCATGTCGGTTCGATTCCGATCGCCCGCTTTTTGTCTGCGCCTGCCAGGACCTGTCAGGAAGTGCCTCAACCTGCCTGTGTTCAAGGGTTGCAGCGTTATTTTAGATGTTTCTGGTCTTCTACACTCCACTAAAATTGCCAGCAAAATTGTCAGCAAATGACCCGAAATGACAGGCCCTGTACAAAGACAATCCGGTCTTCATGTGGTAAAACCTCTGCCCTTAAAACTGCCCTTGAAATAGGTATCAAAACAGTATAAAATCATGGTTTAACAGTAAAGAAATGAGGGCGGGTAAGTCTTTTTCATTGTTAGAGTTAAGCGGTAAATACAGGGTTTTTATCAGCTTACAAAAACAGGATAAATCGAATCCCCCCTCTCCGTTCTTTTCTTATATCCTGTTGCTGCCTCTGTAAATTTCGGTCATTTTTCGCCGGTTTGCGATACAAAACCATATCGGTCAGAATCAAAGTTTTAGTACAAACAGACTGTTTTTGTCGAAAAACAAGAAAAATGTTGAAATTTTTGCTTGCATTTTTACGATAGATAGATATACTACTTCGCTCTCTTTGGTAAGAAAAAAGTAGTTTATCAATAATCACTGGGAAGGTTTGAACTTTTATGATTAAAGTGAAATCTCGTGCGGGTGAAAGCATCCAGCAAATGGTCAAGCGGTTTAAGAAGATGTGCGAAAAAGAAGGCCTGATTCGCGACATCAAGCGCAACGGTTATTACGAAAAGCCATCGGAGAAGAATCGCCGCAAACGCCGAAAATCTCAACGGATGGCCCGCTTGGTCAGCAGCGGCACGCCCCGCATCTAAACCTTTCCGTCTTGGAACAACTCCTTCCGGACAGACGTGATAACGTTTGTCCGGTTTTTTGCGCGCAAAAAAACACCCGTTCATATCGCAAACGGGCGCCGGTATGGATTATTGATGCAAATCAAAGAGCGATTGGGTCTTGATTATCGTCAATTGATCCGGGTACGCATGGAACGCGTGGATATGCAGCTCGTTACGTCGGGCCTCAAAATCGACATAGCTGAACGGCTCCAGACTGCCGATAGACAGTTCCGGAAATGTTACGAACATCCCCCGGTTACGGGCGAACCGCTCCAGATCATAATGGCTTTGTCGATAGAGGTTCGGACTCATTTTTTCGACCTGAAAATCGGTCATATAGCTCAGTCCGCGACTGAGGGTACACTTGTGGGTGCGCTGCCCGCGGAACTGGAAACGTTCGATCAGGCCGCGTTTGGGAAGCATCTGACCCGGCGGGCTGATCAGTTCGCTCAGACAGACATCGCCCACGAACACCGTGACCACATGGGAACCGCCGGTCGCCCAGATCATCGTCTCATAAAGATCGGTCTTTAAGTGCCGCCGGGCGTATATCGTAAACAACTCCGGATGGAGCGGGCGCTGGAAGAGTGAGAAAACCAGTTCACTGACAGCCAAATTGCTTCTGGGCGAATCCATAGTGTCTGTCCTGTCCAATAAAGATGCCGTTGCTCTGTTCTTATATAAGTGATTATACCGCAATCGGCTCGATAAAATCAACCCCCTTGTCAATACTGGAAACGGGAATACATCGGGCTTATCGGACGATTATTTTACAAGTCCGGAATTTGCAAGCAGTAAACAGGGGCGAAAAAAGAGGAAAAATTTTTAAGATTCAGACCGGTCGGACAAAAAAGACCAGCATTTTCAGGATGGCCGCAAGGATATTGTAAAACGCGTGCGTGCCGGCGGTAATCCCGAAACCGCGGACGGCGTACAGGGCGGCGAAATAAATGCCGGCCAGAGTGCGAAAGACAAACCGGCCCAAAGTGAACGGATCGCCGCGGAAAAATCGCCCGTTGGCAAAGAAGAAATGATGATGGGCGCTAAACAGCAAGGCTGAAATCAGCACCGAGGCGAAGATCGCGTTGTTCTTCTGCAAGCCGAGCACATCCTGAAAAAGCATCATCAGCAGGCAGATGAGAACCAGCCGAAACACCAGCTCTTCGTATATGCCCGCTCCGATGCCGGTGATAATATCGACCATCAACATTCGCTGGGTTTGGGGGTCGATGATCTCCTGGAGCGGGATCAGAGCGGCGGCCGAAGGCGGTCCGGCGGCCGGGCCGTTGCGGTTCAGCAGCAGACTCAGGACAATCAGCGGCACCGCCAGCATGATGCATTCAAGAGTCATGGGGATAAAATCGCTGACGCGGACTTGCCATCTGGTTTTGGACGTGATTTGCAGGGCCAGCAGGATTATGATAACCACCAGCGGCGCGGTAATCCAGGTCATACGGGGGCTGAAACCGATGAATTCGAGTAAGTTCTGCACCCAGACAAAGGCCACGACCCGCACTTGGGGTTGGGCCAGGGACTGAGTGAGCGTTTCAGGATGAATCAGAAACGTACCGATCTCATAAAACAGCATAAACCCGAGCAGATACGTCAGTGCATAAATCGGGCGGCTGGTTCGATCCAGATAGGAATCCGGCAGAAACGAGACGAGCTGTCCCGTTGATCGCGTTATTCTGTTGTGTCTGGAGCGTTTGGCCACGTCTTGAGCCTTCTTGCTAAAATCTAAACCACCGGATTTTATGAATTTTTACCTTGTCGAGTTTGCGTGGATTTTCACGTAATTTTGCTCAAAATGCAATAAAATCTGTAATAAATTCCCCGCCGGAGCCGCGTTGGCCGATTTTTTGAAGTCAAGAGATGAGAAGTTATCGGGCGTCCTTGCGCTGCCGCGCTGTTGCGTCGCGGTTTTGGGTGCGGGGGCGGCTATCCTTTCAGGCCGTTCCAGTCGGGCTGGATGATTTCGTCCTGTTTGAGCATACAGACGCCGTCGGGACAGGCGCCGATATCGGGGCAGATCGGCTCGCCGCGTCGCAGCGCAAGAATTTTTTTTGGGAATGCCGCCCCGGCCAGGTGAGAACAGGGGTATCCGCCGCCGAATCGCGGGTTAATTTCGAGTAGTTTAGGGCCGTCCTTGTCCACCATCACGTCCACATCCGCCGGGCCGATGAGGTTGAGGTGTTCCAGGAGGGTTTTGCCGAACTCGATCAGTTCCGGATTGTTTGTGCTGACGGCCTTGTCGGTTTCGCCGGCGCGCATCGCCAGCTTCCGCTTGCAATAGACGCTGATCGGGCGCGAGCGGGCATCGGCAAACAGATCGTACCCGTATTCAGCGCCCTTGACGACCTCCTGAATCATCGGGGTCGGACAGGCCTCGAATGCTCCTTCCAACTGAATTTTGTCGGCGCAGTACGTCAGATTCATCGAAGCGCTGCCGCGTCGCGGCTTGACCAGCAGCGGCCATTGAACCGTGCCGGAATCAATATGCGACAGGGCGTCTGCAATGGTGATAAAGGTCTGCGGCGCGGCGATGCCGTGCTGTCGGGCAAACTGCCATGTCTGATATTTGTCTGAGGCTGTTTCAATGGTTTGCGCTGGTGAGAGCAGCAGCAGGATATCATGCCGCTCAAATTCGCTTCGAAAGGCCGATAATATATCCAGTTCAGGGTCAATCAGCGGGATGACGATTTGAATCTTGTTAATCCGACATAATTCGAGCACATGGTCGAGATAATCGGGATGGGTGATTTCCGGGATGATGACGCGATGGTCGCAATAGGCAAAGGCCGGCGCATAACGGCTGTTGTCAGCTCCCCATACCTGACCATCCGCTGCCAGTGCGTCCTTGAAGTAACGCACCAGATAGCCGCGGCGCCCCACTGAAGTCAGCAATACATTCATTGTTTGATCACTCGCGTTAATGATTCCCTCATATTTCGTCATTATTATACGGCAGGTCAAGCGCAATTCACAGGATTTTTTCCATCCGGAAAATGAATCGGTGGACATCGGCGGTTAAGCCCGCTACAATGACTCGCCGATACAATCTGAGGAGGTCGCTATCATGCTGTTCGAACACTTTGTCGGGCCGGAACGGCCTGTGAGTTGGACATTTCGTTTCTGGCCGGTGCTGGTCAGCGCGTGGATCTTTGCGCTGGCGGCCACGTGGCTGTGCAAGAAGATCGCCATCCGGCTGGATATTGTGGATAAGCCGGACGATTTTGTCAAGACTCACAAGGAACCGGTCGCCTATCTGGGCGGCATCGGGATTTTGGTGGGGCTGACCGTCGGGATACTGGCCGGCATCGTCTTGATTCAGGACTTCACTTCGTTCGGTCAAGTGTTATCTCGGCTGCTGGGTATTCTGGCCGGTGGTGCGGTGGCGTGTTTTGTGGGGCTGGTGGATGATATTCTGGATATCCGTCCGTGGCAGAAACTGCTCGGGCAGTTTATCGCTTCCGGGGCGCTGATTGCCGTGGGGATTTTGCCGAATCTGACCTATTTTGCGACACCGCTGGGGTTGACACTGCCTGATCCTGTACATTATGCACTGGGGGCGATGGTGGTGGTGTTTTTTGTATTGGGGGCGTCCAATTCGCTGAATTTGCTGGACGGGCTGGACGGGCTGTGCGGCGGAGTGACGGCGATTATCACCATCGGAATGCTGATTTTATCGATGCATCTGGCGACGTGGGGTTTTAGCGAGGTCGGCGATCCGGTGCGCATTATTATAGGCCTGAGTCTGGTCGGCGGAGTGCTGGGATTTTTGCCGTTTAATCGCCACCCGGCCAAGATTTTTATGGGGGATGCGGGCAGTATGCTGCTGGGGTTTGTCACCGCGGCGCTGATGATCCTGTTTGCCGAGACGATTCCCCGCTGGTGGATGGCCTCGATTGTGATTTTCGGGCTGCCGATTCTCGATACCGCCACCGCGCTGGTACGGCGGCTGATCAACCGCCGTCCGCTGATGGTGTCCGACCGGGGGCATATTTACGACCAGCTTATCGACCGCGGGCTTGGACTGAAACACACCGTCGCCCTGAGCTACGCACTGGCGGGGATGTATGCCCTGATCGGCATCACAATGAGCCAGATTCGCACGCGCTATGCGCTGCTGGTTTACATCCTGGTGGTCGTGGTTTCCGGGGCGGTGGTCTGGGCCAAAGGGTTTCTGAAGATGCAAGGCCACCGCGGCGCGGTCCACAAAAACGGGCTTTCGGACTGACCGCTGATCCTTATTTCTCAGGCAAGTCGCTTACGCTGCGCCGAAGACCGGCAGAATGTGCCGACGATAGATGTTGTCGGTTACGTGCGGGCCGATCTGCTCGGCAAAGCGTGTGAGCCGGTCGGTATAGCGCGTTCCCATCTGAGCGGCGATTTTGTAGCCGACGTGGATGAGCTGGCGAAAATCGGGATTGTAGTCGTCGCAGGTCGGGTCATGGCGCAGTGCGGCGGCAAACCGCTGTCCATCCCAATCAGCGACGGTTTGCTCAGACGGAAGTCGGGTCTTGTCGATATCAATCACTGCCGCATAGGGTGCGCAGAGATCGTCGAAGTGCGCCAGCGACTCGGCATAAATCGCTTTGGCCAAGTCCAGCCCCTCCGCATCGGCCAGGGCCAGGCCGATCAATTCTTCCAGCCAGGTGGTGCCGGCGGTCTTGAGATGCACGCCGGCATTGAAATCCCGCATCGCTCGCCGAATGGCCGGGTAGATGGAAAATTTGTCGCTGCCGGAATGAACGCTGAGCTTGAGGTTGTCCGGCAGGCCGAAGGTCTTGACGGCGTGGGCAATGACCGCTATATCAGCCCGAAACTCAGCCTCGAACTGTGCCGGATCGCCGACGTAATCGACGCCTTTGTTGAAGCGTCCGCTGAACCGCGGGGCAATCGTCTGGGCGGGAATGCCCTCGGCGGCAATCGCCGACAGAATAAAGAACATCTCCGCCGGCGACTGAGGAATATCGGTTTCGTCCATGGAGACTTCGGTGACGAACGCATCGGCGGGCCTTTGCTCAAGAATACGGCGATAAATGCGTCCGGCTTCTTTGACGGCGAACAGGAATTTGTCGGCGATGCGTTTGATGTCCTGTCTGGTCACGGTAAAAGGCGCATCGAGTCCGGGAATCTCAAGCGTTCCGATGAAGCGTTCATTCCGACGGCAAAACGCTTCGATGTCGTCATCGGGCGCCGCCTGTTCGATGGCCTCGGCCACGTCCAGCGTGAAAAAGTCGCTGCACTCAAGAAATCCGTCGATGGTCTTCAGGTGCACATGGTCGGCATCGACAAAATACGGCCTGTCCCACTGCAGCGCCGCAACAGCCGCATCCGCCTGGCGACGTACGTCCGTCGGCTGAGTGCCGATGATGCTGTGTTCGCGGTATGACTTGTTCCACACCGGTGTGACGTCAATGCCCTCGGCCTGCGCCAGCCGCATCGCCTTCAACTGAGCGACGCCCTGACAGCCGAACCGATCGCCGATGCCCATCGAAAATTTCGGCAGTTTCATTTGTGTCCTTTCACCTTTACCGTTTCGATATGGATTCAAACCTTGCCGACAGCGGCAAGATAAATGACAAACTCATCGTTTCCGTCCAGTCCTGCGAGCTGATCCATCTGTGTCTGGTCATACGCCGCCACCGCACACGCCCCGGCGCCGATGGATTCGGCGGCCAGATACGTATTCTGGCAGGCGTGGCCGGCGTCAAGGGCGATTAACTTGGGCCAGGCCGGGCCATAGCGCCATTCCATGCGATACGGCACTGCCGAAAAAATCAGCACTGCCGCGGCCTGCGCCATCCAGTGCTGGTCGAAACAGGCCTGGGCGGTCTTTTCCAAAATCGCATCATCGGTTTTCAGTGCGACCAATGCGTGATCCGTCGCCCGGTACCGATACAGGCCTTTGGGCAGTTCCCGGACATTTCCGACGGCGACATAAAGCTGAATCGCGTGGCGCGCCCCGGCCGAGGGAACGGTGCGAAAGACCGCCCGTCCGGCGCCGAAAATCTTCTGTATGCCCAGCGTCGTCCAGCACACATACGCCAGCTCATCGAGCGTCATCGGCGCTGCGGCGAAACGACGTCGGCTGCGGCGCCGCTCGATAGCCGTTCGCACCGGCATATCGCCGCACGTCAGTGTATCAGACGACGGCAGAACAATCCATTCGGCTCCCTTGGGCGGTGATGTTTCGACCGGACTGTCGGGCAGTCCTTTTTGCTGGTCGGATACAAACGGTTCAAAACCGGCCTTGAGGAACTGTCGAGAAGAAATCGGATTTTCAGTTTTCAGCTTTTTCGGTTTTCGCATTGGCGGTGATTTTGTCGATTTTGAAACATCCGAGCGTATTGACCAGACTGAAAAAATCTGAGGGATTGCCGTCGCCGACGGCCAGTGAGATATGCCCTGGACCAAAGCCGTCGGGCGCCCGGGTGGCGTCCAGGCCAAGCCATTGACCGGCGACATAAACTTCCGTCCACATGTGGCCGCCGAAGACGCTCTTTTGGCCGATGAAGGAATCGACATAGACCACGCCGCAAACAACCCGTGCCGGAATGCCGACTGCTCGGCACATCGCCGCGGCCAGCACGGCATGTTCGCTGCAATCACCCTGGCGGCTTTGCGCCACTTCAGCGGCCGAGGCGTATCCGATAGAGAGGTCTTTGGTGGTAATATAGCCGTTCACGAACGATTCGATCTGACGAGCGGCTTTAAGCGTTTCGGTGGTCGAACCGATGGCGGCTGCGGCCAGTTCCTGAACTTTTTCGTCGTCGCTTTGCAGGTATTCAGTCGGCTTCATCGCCGCCAGCGCTTCGGCGTCATCGCCGTTATACGGCAGGGTCGTGTCCGACGCGGGCGCTGCCGGCTGAACGGCGACCACGATCCGTCCGTTTTCCTTCCTGACGGTTTGGTTGGAGGTGGACGGAATGGTCAACGGCCCCTCACAGGTCGGCGTCAATTCATATTGAATCGACGCTTTTTGCCCGATGTCGGTCAACTCGGCCGGACTTTTAATGCTGAGCCGATCGAGGAAGTCCACCACATCGTCATCGCGCAGGGCAAACGCCTTGTCGCACTGAATCATCTCGAGGGTCATGCCCATCATCGGCACGAGACTTTTGAGGGCTTTTGTTTCGTTGTCCACGTAACTGGTCACGGTAATCGGCTGGCCGGGCACATGCATGGTCACTTTCACTTCGGTCAATTCCACCACCCGTCCGAACAAGTCCACGTTTGTTTTGGCGCCGACCTGAACCGACGCCTTGATTGCCCTTCGCATATCAGGACGAAAGATTTCAACCTCATACGTATGCCCTTCGGCCAGCCCGTGCTGCTCCTGTTGCAGCCGCATTCCCTGGCTGAGCAGCGCCCCGGCGGGCCAGTCCATCACAACCTGCTGCTGTTGTCCCATGGCTTCGGTGGTGATGGTTACTTTGCCGTCGGCGATTTGGCCGATGTGGGTTTGTTCAATGCCGCTCATATTGAGCCGCATCTCAAAGCCCAGCGGTTTGCCGTCGAGGGTTTCGTAGTGGATTTCGGTGGATTCGATTTTGACCGCCTGTCCGCCTCGCCCCAGTGTCATCGTTAAACGTTCGCTCGTGGTCACTTTGGCGCCTTCGATGGAACGGGTGTGCTCGGCGTGACCGATCTTTTTGCCTTCGAGCAAAATCGCCAGATAGTCTTTTTCTTCCTGGGTTTGCGCCGTGACAATCGCCGTCAGACACAGACTCAACGCGATGAACAGCCTGATCATTTGCTCTTTCTTCACCATTGTACCCTTTCATTTTATATTGCCGGACGCCTCCGGCGGCAGTGATTACGGTTTTTCCATTACGCCTGTTTTGTACGTACAGACGCTTAACGGTTCATTCCTATTGTACCTGATTACGGACAAAACTCAATGAAAAGCGAAAAGAAATAAGCTTTTCAAGAGCAGGAACTTGGAGTATTGTTTATCGATGGACACACAATACCACATATCGACGATGTCTTCGCCGCCGCTGAGCGTCAGCGTGCTGACGGGCGGCGCTGCGGCGGCAATCGCCAGTGTGGCCCTCTGCGGACGGGATGCCGAGCGAATCGTTGGGGAACTTTTCAGGCGATCTCTGCCGGCTTGCGGCCGACTGGCCTTTGGGCCGCTTCAGGACGGGGATACGGTGGTTGACAGCGTTGTCCTGGGGCGTGAACGGACGGATTGCTTTGTGCTGCACTGCCACGGTAATCCGCTGCTGGTTGAGCAAATTGTGCGGGTTTGTCAGCGTTATGGCGCGCGGCTCCAGTCGGCCGATGAATACCTGTTTGGGCAATTGCAGGCCGCCTGTCGCACGCCGATTGAGGCTGAGGCACGTCTGGCGATGACACGCGCGGCGACGCGGGAGGGGGTCGAGCTGATCGCCGGACAAATCGAGGACGGTCTGTCGGCTTGGGCGAAGGGCTGGATTAAATCCAAGTCATTTGAAATCAATCAGTTACACGATGAATGTGCGGCCATTCTTCGGCGGAGCAAAACAGCTCAACGGCTCATCAATGGCGTGCGGATCGGGCTGCTGGGTCCACCCAACAGCGGCAAAAGTACATTGTTGAACCGGCTGGCCGCCGAGAACGCGGCGATTGTATCGGATTCGGCCGGAACGACGCGGGATTGGGTCTCGACGACCTGCCGAATCGGGCCGCTCAGAGCGGAGGTGATTGACACCGCCGGCCTGGATACGACATTGGCGGTGGACAATGTACTGGATCGAGCCGCCCAACACGCGGCTGTCGAGGTTGTCAAAACGTGTGATTTGGTTCTTCATATACGGGATTGCACGCGGCAGCAGCCTTTGGTTTTGCCGATGACAGTCTCAGCGGCCGGCCTGACCGTCTATACCAAAAGCGACCTGCTGCCGAATCAAAAGGCCTTTTCGCCCGATACGCCGGAGCCGTGGGTGTTGGTCAGTGCCCTGACCGGCCAAGGGGTGGAGGTGTTAGGCCGAGCGATTCTTGCCGTGTTAAAAATCGATTCACTTGAGCCGCATTTGCCGATCTGTTTTACCGACCGACAGCGAACTCACCTTCAAACCCTTGCGACAAGTGATTGTCAAGTTGTTATAAAAAAAGAACTTACGTCGCTTCTCGGGGCGGTTTGAAATCGACTTGTGCGTCCAGTCCTGCCGCTTTGGCTCCGCGGCGGGGGATCATGTGAAAGTTATTGCATCATTCGGTCGAAAACAGTAAGATGCAGGTTTATGATTTTGTTTATGGAGATGTGAGCTATCGTGATGCAAGACGACAGTTTTGATGCCGGACTTGACAAGGCGCGGGCTTTCTTTGCTCGTGCAGAGGAAGTGGCCTCGACGGACAATTTTGATTATGCGATTGATCTGTACCTTGAGGGGTTGCGGTTTGCGCCCGATGCGCTCGAGGATGGGCACGCGCCGTTGCGCAGACTGTCGCTGATTCGTCAGGGCAAGGGTGGCAAGAAGCCTTCAATGCTGGAAATTATCCGTCATAAGGGGGGCAAACTGCCGCTGGATGAGATGCTCAACGCCGAGTTTCTGCTGGCCAAGGATCCGGACAATCTGGGCTATGCCGAGGCGATGCTCAAGGCGGCGGTCGCGGGCGGATATCACCGGACGGCCGAATGGATTGCCCACCTGATTTTTGAGGCTAACAAGGCGTCTCGAAAGCCGAGTTTTTCGACCTTTATTTTGTTGAAGGATTCCTACGCCAAGTTGCAGATGTTTTCGAGGGCCGTAGCGGCCTGTGAGGCGGCCCTTCAGGTGCGTCCCAATGACGACCAGTTGCGAAACGAATTGCGGGATTTATGTGCCAGTATGACGATGGAAAAAGGCAAATATGGCCAGACCGCCGATTTTCGCGGATCCATTCGCGACAAAGAAGCCCAGGATCGACTGCACAGTCAGGAAACTGTGGTCAAGTCCGCCCAAACGCGACAGGATGCGGTGGAAATGGCTCGAAAGCGCCTTCGAGAAGGTCGTGTTTCATCGGTCAATGTGCTGGATCTGGCTGATGCGCTGGCGGATTTGGAAACGGAAGAGGGCTACGAGGAAGCCTTTAGTGTGTTGAATCAGTATTATGAGAAGACACGCGATTTTTCGTTCAAACGGCGCGTAGGCGAGCTGAAACTACGCCGACTGCGGTCCCGGATTCGAGCGATTAACGAGCAGCTCAAAAGTGAGCCTCAAAACGCTGAGCTGAAGGAAAAACAGGCTCAACTGACCGCGGCGATGGAGCAGGAAGAACTGGAACATTATCGGCTTTGTCAGGAAAACTACCCGACGGATTTGCGATTCAAATATGAATACGGCCGTTGTCTGGTGCGCGCTCAGCAGTTTGACCAGGCCATTCCGCTTTTCCAAGAGGCTCAGCGCGACGCCAAACTGCGGCTGATTTCGATGGACAAAATCGGATTGTGCTTTCTTTTGAAGGGTTGGCATGAGGATGCGATTGATATTTTTCAAAAAGCCCTTTCGGAGTGTCCCAACCAGGAAAGCCCGGTGGCAAAAGACATAAGATACAATCTGGCAAGAAGTTACGAAGCTTTTGACAGAAAAAAAGAAGCCTTGGAAATGTATCGCAAGTTGGCTCAGGTGGATTTTGGCTATAAAGATGTCGGACAACGTATTGACAATTTGCGAAAAGATGTTACAAAATAGCGTTTCGTCTGTCGGCCCGGATCGATGTCCGGGTACGGGTCTGTATTAACCAACAACAACCAGATTAAAACGTAACGCGAGTACAGGAGTTAAACGTGGCACATTCATTATCGGCCCAAAAACGTGTTCGTCAGAACGCCAAAGCACGGCTTCGCAACCGAGCGCGCAAAAGTATGGTTAAAACCCAGGTCAAACGGTTTGAGCAGATGCTGGCGTCAGGCGATCTGAATGCGGCGCAGGAGCAGCTCCGGCTGCTGACAAAGAAGCTCGACAAAGTGGCATCCACCAGTACGATGCACAAAAACACCGCCTCGCGGATGAAATCCCGCCTGACGCGGCGTTTGAATGCCCTGCGGGAAAAGGTCAGTTGATATTACGGACTGTGTGAATCAGAAATTTCGGCGTCTTGGCGATGGGGTCATATCGGCAAGACGCTTTTTTATTGACCTTGGGTTTTGAAGCGTGGAACTGCTGAAACGACAAATCTTGACGGCGCTGTCGCGTCGGGACTATTCGCCGCAGCCGGCGCGTCGTCTGGCCGAGAGCCTGGGGCTGGGCGGACAAGACTATCCGGCGTTTCAGAAGGCGCTGGAGAGCCTGCGCCAAGACGGTCAGATCGCGCTGGATGCCAAGAAGAATGTGACGCTGCCGCCGATGGGCAACCGCGTGATCGGGACGTTTCGGGCCAATGCTCGCGGGTTTGGATTTATCGTGCCGCTGGAGCCGAATGCGTACGGCGATTTGTATGTAGCGCCGACGGATACGGCCGGGGCGATGAGCAATGATATTGTGGCGGCGCGTGCGGTCAAAAAGGGGATGCGCGACGGCCAGAGACGATATTCAGGCGTTATTCTTGATATTGTCGAACGCGGAGGATCGCGGTTTGTCGGCACGCTCCAGCGCAATGCGGAGACGTGGTACGTCGAACCGGAAGGCAGGGGGTATTTCGCTCCGATTTTGGTGGACGACGCTGCAGCCAGCGGCGCCCGCGAGAATGATAAAGTGGTGCTGGAGATTGTCAGCTATCCCCGTCGCAATGAGCCGGCCACCGGCGCGATCGTAGAGGTCATCGGCAAGGCCGGGCAGTACGATTCGGAACTGCAATCGATTATCGCCCAGTATGATTTGCCGACGGCGTTTCCCGAAAGCTGCCTTGAGCAGGCCCGCCGGGTGACGCAGGACTACGATCCGGACGCGGCCCGGAATCGAGCGGATCTGACCGAGGAAGTCATTATTACCATTGATCCCCCGGATGCGAAAGACTTTGACGACGCGATCAGCCTGCGCAAAGACCGCGAGGGCCACTGGCAACTGGGCGTGCACATTGCCGATGTGAGCGGCTTTATCCCGATGGATTCGCCGCTGGATATCGAAGCGCGAAAACGCGGCAACAGCGTCTATTTGCCGCTGAAGGTGCTGCCGATGCTGCCGGAGGTGCTCAGCAACGGGATATGCAGTCTTCAGCCGCAGCAAAAGCGGTTTGTCAAGAGCGCCTATATTGTATATGACGCTGAAGGCAACGTCTTGGGCACGGAATTTGACAACAGCGTGATCCGCTCTGCGGCGCGACTGACGTATGAGGAGGCTGATCGGATTCTCAAGGGGCACGCAGCCGGCTTTCCGGGACCGGTTGTGGCGCTGCTGAAAGATATGGAGACGCTGGCGCGGGCGATTGAACGCCGTCGGCAAAAGCAGGGGATGCTGCATCTGGACTTGCCGGAGACGGAACTGGTCTTTGACAAGGCCGGTCGGGTGGTCGATGCCGAACCGGCCGATACAAGCTATCCGCACACGATTATCGAAATGTTTATGGTCGAGGCCAACGAGGCGGTCGCGGCGCTGCTGGATCGGTTTGGCGTTCCGTTTATGCGGCGGATTCACCCGGCGCCGGATGCCTTTACCACGAAGAATCTTGCGCGGTTTGTCAAGCTGTGCGGACTCAAGGCCCCGCGGCATCTGGATCGGGCGGCGATTCAGGATTTGCTGGAGGCCGCCCGGGGCACGCCGGCTGAATACGCGGTGAATAGGCACGTGCTGCGCAGTATGCAGCGGGCGGAGTATTCGCCTTTGCATATCGGGCATTTTGCGCTGGCTTCGAAACATTATTGTCATTTTACCAGTCCGATTCGTCGGTATGCGGATCTGACGGTGCATCGGCTGCTGGATTGCTATATTGAAGGACGGCTCAATAAGATCGGACTGGAGGAGGTGCTGCCGGAAGGCGATCTGATCGAGATCGGAAAGCACATCACCTTTACCGAGCAGCAGGCCGATGACGCCGAGAATGAACTCAAGACGGTGCTGATTCTGCAAATGCTCAGCAAACGCATCGGCGACGAGCTGAATTGCGTGGTGTCGGGACTGACCAATTTCGGGGTGTTCGTCCAGTGCACCAAATTCGGCATTGAAGGGATGATTGAGCCGGGGGATTTGGGGATGGATGAATGGAAGTATGATCAGCGCGCCCAAGCAGTCGTCGGGCGATGGTCGGGGCAAAGCGTGCATCTGGGCCAGCCGATGAAGGTCCGCATCGCGGCGGTGAATCTGCCGAGCCGGCAATTGTTTCTGACCCCGGCCGAGCCGCTGGTCGCGTCGCGGCCGAAGCGATTGAAGCCCCAAAAACCACGAGCCAAATCCAAACGTCGAAAACGCTGAGAACAAAACGGCTTCAGGAGGTATAATCGTTGGACACGATTAAACAACTTTACTGCAATTCCATCATTAACCTCAAATGAAAAGGACAAAATGATGGCAAACGAAAACTGCAAAGGGCATGAATATCATCTGTGCGAGCTGCACCGGCAGGAATTGCATAAAAAGGACCCGGACGCTTACGCACATCTGGTGCGCGAGCCAAAATATGTCTGTAAAAACTGTGGGCGGGTCGCCGCCGGACAGACCCATCTCTGCGCGCCGGTTCTGCTGGGTACATGGGAAGATTAGGCTCGACGTTACACGGCGGTAAAATGTTGAGCACTGCACAAAGGTGTTTTTGGTACGTAAGCAAAGACAGAGGTATCACTTTAAACAAAACAAAAACGGCCTTTAAAGACAAGTTTTTTCTGTTTTGGGGGTTGTTCCAAGAGGCGGGTTTTGTATAATAACATGTTTGAATCGAATATAACCCTAATTTGAGGAGAATAGCGATGTGTGATACATGCGGCTGCGGCGAAAAGAGCTTTGAAGCCAAAGTAAGCGAAGTGATTGATTCGATCCGTCCGATGCTTCAAAACGACGGCGGCGATATTGAGTTGGTCGGTGTGGACGCGGACAAAACCGTCAAGGTGCGGCTGCAAGGCGCATGCCGCGGGTGTCCGGGCGCCCAGATGACGTTGAAAATGGGCGTGGAGCGTCTGCTGAAGCAAAAGATCGCCGACGTTAAAGAAGTGGTTGCAGTGAACTGAGTCGGCCTTTCATTGTTGATCAGCGGTTATGTCTGAATTATCAAACGCCGAGACAGCGCGCCTGAAACACGTCATTGTGATTATTCCGGCTTACAATGAGCAGGAAAAAATCCAACAGACCGTTGAGGGCGTCAAGTCCCTGTCGGGGGAGTTTGAAAACCGCGGGCTGGGCCTTCAGGCGTATGTGATTGACGATGGGTCGTCGGATCAAACGGGTCAACGGGCTAAAGCGGCCGGCTGCGACCGGCTGCTTCGACACAAGACCAACCTCGGACTGGGCGCGGCGGTGCGGACGGGGCTGTATGCCGCCGCTCGCGACGGGGCCGACATTGCCGTCAAATTCGACGCCGACGGCCAGCATGACCCGGCCGACATCCTGCCGCTGATTGCTCCCATTCTGGACGATGAGGCCGAGGTGGTCTATGGCAATCGATTTGCAAAAATTGAATACACGATGCCGTTCGTACGGCGGATCGGCAATCGAATTTTCACCTGGCTGATGCGGACGCTGACCGGCTGGCCGCTGCGTGACAGTCAGCCGGGCATCTTTGCCGTCAGTAAGGATTACCTCAGTGTGTTTCATTTGCCCGGCGACTATAACTATACCCAGCAAATTCTCCTGGACGCTTATCACAAGGGGATGCGGTTTGCGCACGTGCCGGTGTCGTTTCGCCGGCGAACGACGGGCAGTTCGTTTGTCTCGCTGAAGTACCCGTTTAAGGTACTGCCGCAACTGTTGATGGTGTTGATCAGCGTCAAGCCGTTCAAGATATTCGGGCCGGTCGGCGGCGGTTTTCTGGCGATGGCGGTGCTGATCGCGGCGCTGGAGATGGGCCTGTGGCTGGGCGGGCGGTTGACCAAGCCGGTTGAGCATGTGAATTTCGTGATGGGGTTTGGTTTGTTCGGCCTGCAGACGCTGTTTTTCGGGTTGCTGGCCGAGCTGATTGTACGGCAAAACAAGCGGCCGTAAGTTTCAGCGTTTTCGGATGGATGGAGTGTCGTGAGCGTCAACCACAAATACCTGCGTGTGCTGTTTCAAGTGCTCGTGTTTGCCGCGTGCGCGTATTATCTGGTGCGCTGCGCGGCGCAGTTGGAGGCGTCGCAGCTTCGCCTTGTCTTTCTGCCGGCGGCGCTGGGCGCGGGGGCGCTGTACTTTTTCTGTACGCTGCTGATGGCGCAGGCGTGGCGACTGATTGTGCTGGCGTTTCATCCGGCGAATCTTTCGTTTGCGGCGCTGGCGGCGGTGTACTTTCGCTCAGCGCTGGCCAAGTACATCCCGTCCAATGTGATGCACTATGCGGCGCGTCATTATCTGTGCCGGGATCTGGGCATTTCGCAAAAGACGGTACTGGCCGGCAATTTGTTTGAGATTGCCGTGGTTTTGGCTGCGGCGCTGACGCTGCTGGCGGGGTTTGTTTTTTTTGAGCCGGGGCTGCTGCCGGCGGCGGTTGAGGCGCATCGACTGTTTTTGCGTGCGGCGGTCATCATTGCCGCTGCGGGTGCGCTGGCGGCGCTGGCAGCGGTGGTTCGGGGAAGGTCAAAGCAGCTTGGGGCCAGGCGATTTTCGCTCAAGGGCCTTGCGGCCGCTTTTGGGCTGGATGCGGTGTTTTTGCCGCTGACGGGATTGGTGCTGGTCGCGCTGTTTTGGGCAATGCGAATGGGGGTTGTGTTTGATGGAGGGCTGGTCGTACGCATCGTATTCGGATACATCTGTGCCTGGACGCTCGGATTTGTTACGCCCGGCGCACCGGGGGGATTGGGCGTGCGCGAAGCAACGCTGACGGCGATCCTCGGCCCGACGCTTGGACACGACACGGCGCTGCTGGGGGCGCTGCTGTTTCGCCTCTGTACGCTGTGGGGCGAGGTGCTGGGCTATGGGCTGGCGCTGGTACTGGAGCGGCGCGATGCATTGCCGCAACCGGAAACCTCTTCAACCTGAGATGCGTCTTTGCGACCGGACTCTATCTGCGTTTTGGCCTATCCCGTTTGGGCGTATCGGAATGGACTTTGGTCAAGCGGCGGCGACGGAGGATCAACTCAAGACTCATCGAAAACAGCACCGCCAGCAGGGGCAGCGCGGGTTGATTGTAACGGGGGATGTTGTGTGAGAAGAACGAATTGAGGCCGAACAGATACACGCACAGCAGCACGACGCCGAAGACTTCCCATTGCCGTGTGCGAAGGCTGCGGACCAGCCAGAAAAACAGACTGGCAAAATACAGCAGGCTGACGACGATAATACTGCGAATCATAATCACGAATGGGGCGCTGACCAGATAGCCGTGTTCGAAAAACATACCGCGCCAGGCGAACGGCAGCGTGGCGGCCAGATGCCGGAACGGATGGTGCAGAAGCTGACGGACCGCTCGTTTCTGGATGGTCTTGTCGCGATGCGAGGCGTTTTCAAATGTTTCATCCGGCTCGATGAAATTTGTCAGCGCCTTGGCCACGGCATAATAGCCTTCGGGATTGCTGCGGTGTAGCTTGACCCAGCGGCCTTGTTCCTGCATGACCTGCATAGCCTTTTTTTGAACGAGCGGATCGGGCGTCCACCACAAGAACGCCCCGCAAAATTCGTCGGCGGTCATGTTGTTGTATTCAGCGCGAATGGCCATTACATCGCCGGCGCGATCGGTGATGTAAAACCGTCCGAAAAGCCGTTCGTTACGGATCATCCAGGCGCCGGTCGGCACGGCATAGCCGACCAGCAGCAGCACAAGGCACATCAACAGCCGCTTATTTTCAACCGTCTGCCGTCGGAATAAGACCACCCATCCGCCGACCAGGATGACAATCAAATACTGATAAATCGCATTGGTCAAGACCAGTCCGCCCAGGGCAAGGCCAAGCAGTGCAAACAGCGCCGGCTTTCGGGTGCGCAGCGCCAGGACCAGCATGATGGCCACAATCAGCAAAATGACCCCCATAAACAACTCGCGAAACAGCGAATTCATCGTTAGGATGGAGGCCTGGCTGAAACCGACCAGCAGCATCGCGATGTAGCTGTAGGTCAGCCGTCCGGTCAGCAGATAGGCAAGCAGCCAGGCGCAGACCGCCGCGACAGGCAAGAGCGGTATCTGGAGCCTTCGCAGCAATGTTGCGCCGCGGTCTTGGGTGAAATCAGCCAGCTCGATGGTTTGCAGTTCAGGGCTGAAATGCATCATCAGGGCCAGATAGCTCGAAAAGCCCGGCTCACGGCGATTGCCCGGCCGCGGCGGCTCGGTGAAGCTTTCGGAAATCACGCCGTGATGAAAGAGATGATACGTCATTCGCGCGTAGGAACTGGCGTCCTGAAAATCGGGGATGGCCTCGGTGCTGAGGTTTTCTTTGGCCGTCCAGACCACACAGCCTGAAATGATCGCCATAAGGACAAGGTGCAGAAACACAATCGCAAAACGCTTTTTTTTCGCGGCGCCTTGATTCATTCGTACGACTCCCTTTTGTCATGCTGGTCTGTCTGCTGCGGGATCGTTTGTGCGATGGACTCGGCAAACGGCGGTCGCAGGATGCCGTGTTCGGTGATAAAGGCGGTGATGTATTGTGCGCTGGTGACATCAAAGGCCGGATTCCAGGTCTCGGCTTGCGACGGTGTGATCAACGTATCGTTGAAACGGCGAATCTCATTGCCGTTGCGCTGCTCAATGGGAATAGCCGCGCCGTCGGGCAGGCTCCGATCAAAGGTGCTTGACGGTGCGGCGACATAAAACGGGATGTCATAATGCCGAGCGAGGATGCTCAGGCCGAGTGTGCCGATTTTGTTGGCGGTATCGCCGTTGGCGGCGATGCGGTCGGCGCCCACGAACACCGCCTGAATGCGTCCGGCCTGCATCAGCGCTGCGGCCATTGAATCGCAGATGACGACCGTTTCGATGCCCGCCTGGGTCAATTCCCAGGCCGTCAGCCGGGCGCCCTGCAGCAGGGGGCGGGTTTCATCCGCATAGACGGTAAATCGCTTGTGCTGCTGACGGGCGATATAGAACGGCGCCAGCGCCGTACCGATGCCCGTGGTGGCCAGGGCGCCGGCGTTGCAATGGGTCAGCACCGCTTTGCCGTCCGGCACCAATGGCGCACCGCAGCGGCCGATGGTCTGACAGTTATCCTGTTCCTGTTGATTGATGGCGTGCGCTTCGTCCAGAAGACGCTGTTTGAATTGTGCGGTGCAGGGGGGCGACGTTTGTACAACGGCTTTCATCCGGTTCAGTGCGGCAAACAAATTGACCGCTGTGGGACGGCTGGAGGCCAGATGCAGCGTTGTTTGAGCCACAAGCGTTTTGGCTTCCGCAAGCGGCGTCTCTTCGGGCTTGTTTCGCAGCGCCAGACACACGCCGTAGGCCGCGGCGACCCCGATGGCCGGCGCACCGCGGACGGCCAGTGTGCGAATCGCTTCGTAAACCTGCTGCGGGGTTTGACACTGTAATCGCTCAACGCGCTGCGGCAGCAGCCGCTGGTCGAGCAGGTCCAACACCCCGTCGGCGTCGCCGACCCATTTGACCGTTTTTACCGGCAGCATAAGGCTTTCAATACACGATGGCGGCATAGCCGACGGATTCGTCGCTGGTCTGGTTAAAGCGTTTCAAGAGTACATCATTGCTGGTGGTATGGGCCAGCAGGACGCCGTGACTGCGTCCTATCGCACGAACGGTGCTCGTAAGCGTGGCCACGGCTGCCGGGCCGCAGGCGTTGCCTTTGTGCATTGCCTCAGCGACGATCTTGTCGGTCTCCATCCGCAGCGCCAAATCGATAAACTGCATATCATTGACCTCGCTGGCCCATTGCAGGGCCGACGGGCCGACGCCTTCAGGACAGAAACCGTAACGCGGGCCGTAATGGGTTAAATCGGTTGAGGCGATGCAGACAACGTGTTTGTCTTTGAGTTGGCTGAGCATTTCACCGATGCGCGTGCCGAACTGTGGGTCAAAACCGGCTACCGGCACAATGATCGGCACGATTTTGGCTTTGGGAAACAGGTGCTGGATAAACGGAATTTGTACTTCGATGCTGTGCTCATCGCGATGGGCCTGGGGATCGGTGCGTCCGCCGAGGTCGATGATATCGGCCGCCAGTGGTTCATCGATTGCGGCCAGTCCCAGCGGCGTTTCCCAGGCGCCCCGATCATAGACTGCCGCAGCGCTGTCTAAATATCGGTGGGCGGCGCCAAAGATCACAAACGTATCGACGTCGGGGTTGGTCTGACGCACGGCCTGAAATGCCAGCGCCGCGAGGTCTCCGCTGAAGATCCAGCCGGCGTGCGGCACCATTGCCCCGATGACGGGTGAAGGCAGTTCTGCCGCCGGCGGTTCGGTCGGCAGACATTGACGAATCTCTTCAAGGCATTCGGCCGCTGAAGCTCCATAAAACTGACCGGCGACAGCAGGTTTTCGTACCGTCATTTTCAGTTTTCCTTTCAGCTTACCGTCTTGCATTTTAACCTCCCGCAAAGTATAGTACCTTCGAATTTGGCTGATTTGTTCATTGCTATTGTAACCTGAACGAAAGGAAAAGACAATGCCGACTGCCGGGAAAAGCGCCCTGGTGGCTATATTGATGGGATCAGACAGCGATTTACCGACAATGCAGAGTTGTATTGACCAATTGAAAGCATTCGGAATTGACCCGATTGTCCGGATCTTGTCGGCGCACCGGACGCCTCAGGCGGCGATGGAATTTGCCGCAAATGCTTCTGAAAACGGGATTAAGGTGATTATTGCCGCGGCGGGAATGGCGGCACATCTGGCCGGGGCGATGGCTGCGCATTCACCATTGCCGATTATCGGCGTGCCGATGCAGGCCAAAGAAGGCCCCTGCGGGCTGGATGCGCTGCTCAGTACGGTGCAGATGCCGCCGGGGATGCCGGTTGCCTCGATGGCGATCGGCAAGGCCGGGGCGAAAAACGCGGCTGTATTTGCCGTGCAGATTCTGGCGCTGTCGGATACAGAATTAGCCAAACGGCTCAGCGCATTTCGCAAGGCACAGACCGAGGCCGTCCTGAAAAAAGACGCCGAGCTGAACACGTAAATTTGTAAGCGGTTTGTGTAATGAAACGCAATTGACCGCCCCTTGACAATCGTCAGGGGGTGGTTTTCACTGTAGCCGTACGACTTATTGCTTTTCCAGTTCGCTCAGGACTTCCAGATAAAGTTGCGCGGCGGCGACGACCTGGCGAAAGGGGACGGATTCGTCGCGGGTGTGGGCCTTGGTGAGCTGGCCGGGGCCGAGGATGATGGGTTTGCATCCGGCTTCGCGGAGGAGATTGGCATCGGAGTGGCTCTTGAAGGATTCCGGCTGCCAGTCCATTTTTTGCCGGGCGTAGGCGTTTTCCAGCAGTTCCGGCAGCAGGCCGGACTCTTTGAGCCGATACCCCTTGGCGATGACCGGAAACTGGACGGAATAATCGGTGACGCTTCCGCCGGTCAGGCACTCGGCGGCGACCGCCTCAAGCTTTTGGGCAAAGCGATGGGCGTTGGCGGCGGGGGGGATATGCACGTCCACGCCGGCCTCGCAACTGCCGGGTACGGCAAAGCCGGACTCGGAGCTGTGAATGTCGCGAATGTTCAAAATCGCTTCGGGATGGTCCGCTTCCAGCAGTCCGCCGAGCCGCAGCAGCATCCGCAGCATGGCCATAATGGCGTTGTATTCGCGTCCGGCCATCGAGGCGTGCCGTCGGGTGCCCGAGGCCCGTACGAGCATTTCAATATATCCGTAATGCGCCAGGCACGGCATCAACTCGGTCGGCTCGCCGACAATGGCCCAGGGAAACGACCGTGCTTCGAGCAGGGCGGTGGTACCGTCGCCGGATTCTTCTTCGCCAACGACTAAAAACAGGGCAGCGCGTTCGGGCTGGCCGCCGTTTTGGACATACGAAACGAACGCCTCGATCATTGCCGCGCAGCCGGCCTTCATATCCGCCGTGCCCAGGCCGTAAATGTGGCCGCGTTTTTCGCGATATTCATAGCGTTCAATGTCAAAGGCCGGAACGGTGTCGATGTGGCCGATGAAGGCGACCTCCGGCCGGGCGTCGGAAAACACCACTTCGATATTGCGCCGGCCTTCGCTGACTTCACGCTGGGTGACGGGCAGATCGTTCTCATACAGATACCCGGCCAGAAACTCGGTCAGCTCTTCTTCTTTGCCGGACGGACTGTAGATATCGACCATTTCCTGTACGAGTGTTTTCAGGCGTGCGCGATTGATTTTGGGTTGTGCCATTGCATCCTATTCCGCCCATTGAATGGGGCATTACTGGTTTTCAATATTCAGCGTCATGTAAATATGATCAATCGGGTTGACAAACCCCTTGCTTTGAAAGAACTTGATGGCAGCATGATTATCGGCCTGGGTATCGACCATCAGCATCCGCACTTCAGCCTTTTCCATCAAGTTGCGAAACCGGTCAAAGAGCATTCCGGCGACGCCCATGCGTTTGTAGGCCGAGTCCACACCCAGCCAGAGCAAATGGCCGTAGCTCCAGGCAGAGCGTCTTTTCTCGATCACCGTTCCCAATGCAAAACCGACCAGTTTTTTCTTGCCGATTGAAGCGACCAGCATATACTCCGGCTCGGTGTTGAACAGGCTCGTTACCTCGTATTCATCCCACGTTCGATAGAGGTTGGAGACGTCTTTGGGAGTAAAGACCTTTTCACCGAGGTGAAATATGGCCGGCAGATCATCAATCGTTGCCGATCGAATCTTAATATTCGGTTCAGATGGTGCAGAACCATTCGCTTTCATAATTCAACCTTTCATTATCTTTTGTTGCTTTTTTGAGTCCACTCTAAATACGGCCTCTTATGCTGCCTTTCGTTGTTTCTGTTTCGAATGGGTTTCGCCCTGCCATTTTCG
>OMKS01000782.1_pt1 | contig 29409 bp, 28 predicted proteins | sample 1674721 | NCBI WGS metagenome assembly OMKS01 (sample SAMN06264996, study PRJEB25208) | sediment metagenome | isolation source: hot spring sediment | place: USA: California | collected 2014-09-02 | reverse complement strand
TCAGTATCATCATTCCAACTGCCGATGAGACCCGGGACGGTCTGCTACCGTCTTTATTAAAACAACTAGAAGAACAAACCTTCCGGGATTTCGAAATCATTGTCATCATCGGCGATACCCGGCAGGGACGGGCAATCAATTGCGGGGCTCAACTGGCGGAAGGAAAATACCTTGTCACTTTCGATGATGATACCAAACTGGGGCATAATGATCTGCTGGAGAAAATGGTCAGCCAAATCGGGCAGCATCCCAATATCGGCATGGCCGGCGTCGCCAACCTCGTTCCTGACGAAGCTTCCTGGTTTATCAAACGCATCATGCGGGAGCTGCCCCGCCGGACATCGCCAATGGTAAAAGAAATCACCGACAGCGATCTGGCAGAACACCCCTGTTGCATCATTCCTCGCGATGTCTTCCTGGAAGTCGGCGGCGAAAACGAACTGATTCCCCGCGGATTGGACCCCTATCTACGTCAGGAAATCCGCAAAGCCGGTTATCGTGTCGTGGTTCTGCCTGATGTTTTTATTCACCATTTGCCACCTAAAACCTTTGGAAAATTTATTAAGCAGTTCTACCGCAACGGCAAAATGGCGGCGTATGTGAATAAATTTTATCCGGAATTCGTGATTGAACTGACCACCCGGCACGGGGATGCGGTTGCAGGAAAACGGTCTGTAACGATTCGTATATTCTCCTATATCGGACGATTAATGAAGACTCTTTTGACGCTGCACATTTTTTATCTGCTCAGTTTGGTTTTATATTTAGCCGGTTATGCAATCGGATATATCACCTTACAGGAAAACGATGTCTGAGCGAAAATCGCTGCTGATTCCCGGCGATTTCCCCCCAGTCGTCAGCGGCATTGCTACCTATTTCGTTGAAATCTGGAAACACTTTCCGCCGGAAAAATGTTATATTCTGGCGCCCAAAGACGAGGGTTGGCAGAGTTTCGACGCCGCTTCACCGTTGAATATTATCCGCCGCTGTATTCCCACCGGCAACACTACCAAAGCCAAAATCCTGAAAAGTCTGCTGCACACCTTCTGGACAATTATTCTGCATCTTCGGTATAAATTTGACATCCTCCACTGTGGTCAGGTTTTATCCTCGGGAATTACCGGCTGGACTCTAAAAAAACTCTTTGGCGTTCCCTACGTCATCTATGTCTACGGCTCGGAAACATACCGATTCGGTGATAAACCGCTGTTGATGAACAGCATTCGCTCATTTCTGGAAAATGCGGACAAAATCATTCCTAACAGCCGCTTCACCATGCAGGAATTTCTTAATATCGGCATTCCGGCGGAAAAATTCGATGTCATCACGCCCGGTGTGGATACCACCCGCTTTACTCCAATGCCCAAAGATCCGGCATTGATCGAAAAATACAACCTATCCGGTAAATTCGTGCTGCTGACAGTCGCCCGCCTCGACGAGCGCAAAGGGCACGATTTTGTGATCCGAACGATTGCGAGATTGCGTAATAAATTCCGGAATATTAGTTACCTCATAGTTGGTAAAGGTCGGGAAGAAGAGGCATTGCGCAAACTGGTCAACGAGTTGGGCGTCAGCGATAAGGTTATATTCGCTGGTTTTGTTGCGGATGAAGACCTGCCCAAATACTATAACCTTAGTGATCTGTTTATTTTACTCAATCGTCAGAGCAGTGCAAATGAACGATTAAAAGGCGATTACGAGGGTTTTGGCATTGTATTTCTGGAAGCCTCTGCCTGCGCCAAGCCGGTTATTGCCGGCAATTTCGGTGGAATACACGACGCTGTCGAGGACGACAAGTCGGGGTATATCATTGATGGTACAGATTTGAATGCCATCGTTGCAACCGTCGAACGATTAATAACCGACGAGTCGCAGCGATTAGAGATCGGTCGTCATGGTCTTCAGCGAGCCCAGCGGTATTTTGACTGGAAAACCATCAGTAAAAAGGTTCAGCCTTACCTATGAAGGAACTCAATCTGGAGCGCTCTTTCCGACCGGAAGCTTTCCAAACCTCCATTTCCAGAATGGTGCGTGCAGGGACGAATAAAATTCTGAAAGATATTCACGGAAAAATCCTCGATGTCGGCTGCGGGAACGGTATTTTCCTGCTGGAAACCGTTGCCAATTATCCCGAACAGTTAATTCCCTTTGGTCTTGACCGTGATTTTGCCGCCCTTGATAATGCCCGACTGGTTTTTTCGGATAATCACTTCCCGGCTCAACGTTTCGTTCAGGGAGACGCTTATCAATTGCCATTCGGTGACAACAACTTTGACGCCGTATTCTGCCTGAACACCCTGGTAAATCTGGCACCACTCGCTACCATCGAGGCACTTATAGCAGAACTGCACCGCGTGTGCAAGCCGGGACACCCCTTCATTTTCGACTACCGCAACGCCTGGAATCCGGCAATCACCCTGACCTACAGAATGAACCGCCTGACCGGTTCGGTGGCAACCTTTGCCTATAAATGGAAACATTTCAAACCGGTCACGACCCGATTACAGGCAAGGCTGATCAATTTGTTACCACTTGGCTCGCAAAACATTTTTTTCGCAAAAGGTTTTCTGGCTATATTGGAGAAATAATTATGACTCTTATCAAAATGCCCCCCGCCGGCACGCCCTATCGCTTTTCCGATCTTTTTTTTGCCAAACTGGGGCTATTCCAAGGTGAAGAAGTATTCGATGAATTCACCACAATATTGAAACACTATTTTCAGGTGGACCACCTGGCACTGGTTAATTCCGGCACCACGGCTAATTTTGTGATTTACAATGTTCTGAAAGAATTGCGCAGGAATAAAAAGCAGAATGAGGTCATTCTCCCTGCCTATACGGCGCCTTCGCTGCTGCTCCCGATTGAAGCCGCTCAGCTCAAACCGGTTCTGGTGGATATTGACCCGGACACTTTCAACTTATCCGTGGAAAAAGTACAAGAAAAACTGAGTGAAAAAACACTGGCGATCATGCCGGTTCATATGTTCGGTCTGCCCTGCGAAGTGGAAGCATTTCTCACAATGACCGCCAAGACCGATATTTTCGTTTTGGAGGACGGCGCCTCGGCGCTCGGTACAACTATCAACAATCGGCACATCGGCACCATAGCGCCTTTTGGATTCTACTCACTGAATCGCGGGAAAAACGTCTCCACCCTGGCGGGCGGCATCATCACCTGGCAGGATACCGGATTGACGGAGCTGTTCAGAAAACATGTCGCCGCCTTGCCAACACTGTCGCAAAGAGCAAAGTGGCTGATGTTTTTGCGATTCTGCGGTCTCAGTCTGGCTGTGCGACCATTTCCTTATACGGTGTTAAATCCGTTCATCGCCAAATTCAAATACACAACCCTGCATACCCATTTCGATACTTTTCAATATACCCCGATGCAGGCTGAGTTGGGCATTAATTTGTGGAAGCGAATTGATTTATTGGACCGTAAACGGGTGGAAAACGGCAAACGCCTGATAGAAATTTTTCAAAACCAATTCGGCTTCCATATTCCCAACATTCCCATCGGCGCAAGGGTGGCTTTCAATCAATTTCCCGTCATCGTAGATGATCTGGAAAAGCGCTCCCAAATCATCCGGCAACTATCCTCTGAAGGCATTGAAACCTCCACGCTCTACGATCATCCCCTGCACCATATTTTTCCTGAATTAAATACAGAGGGTCCCGACCCCTATCCCATCGCCACCCATCTCGCCGAACATCTGCTGCTGATTCCACCCCATGCCCAAATCAACGCCAGAATCATCACCAAAGTGCAAAAAGTTATCGAAAACCTTGGCTGATACCGATCTCCATAATAAAAAGGTCACCCTCGTCATCACCCGGCTGGATCGCGGCGGATCGGCGGAACTGACCCAGCAGCTGGCTGCCGGGCTGACAAAACGAGGTTTTCAGGTTCTCCTGATATCCGGAAAAACAATCGAGCCACTCTGGGACCCGCTGCAATATGCGCAGGCGAACGGTTTTTCAATCCAATTTGTGGAATCCCTGATTCGTCCGCTCCAGCCCTTCAAGGATTTTCAGGCATTTTTACAGCTGGTAGCCATTTTTCGAACATTCCGACCGGACATCCTGCATACCAATTCCTCTAAAGCGGGAATCCTCGGACGATTAGCCGGTCACTACTGCAGAATTCCAAAGATATTCCACTCGCCGCACGGGCATATATTCTATGGCTACTATAGCCAAATCATCAGCCGTGTGTTCATTCTGCTGGAAAAGTTGGCGGCGCACTACACGACAAAAATTTTCAACCTGACGGAAGCCGGGCGCCAGGATCACATCGCGATGCGGGTTGCTCGCCCGGAAAAATTCGTCGTTTCCTCCTGCGGCGTTGATCTGCACCCGTTTTACGATAATCCATCTCGCAACATCTCAAATCCACCAAATAACTCCCTGGCAATCATCTGGATCGGGCGCCTCGTCCCCATAAAAAATCTGCAAATGCTGCTGAATGCGTTAGTCAACCTGAAACAGTCCAATCTGAAACTGGAAGTGACCATCGTCGGCGATGGTGAATTGCGCTCAGCTTCAGAAGAATTCGTCGCAAAACAGCATCTTGAAAACGTTCAATTTCTCGGTTATCGCCACGATATCCCCGGCTTACTTGCCCGACATGACCTGTTTGTTTTAACATCTCTCAATGAAGGTTTCGGGCGGGTTCTGGTGGAGGCAATGGCGTGCGGTCTGGTGATTGTCGCCACCCGAGTCGGCGGCGTACCGGAGGTGATTCAGCATCAAAAAAACGGTCTGCTGGTGGAATCCCGTAACCATCGAGAATTGGCTGACTCTATCCAGTATCTGTTTGAAAACCGAAAAATTTGTCGAAATATTGGAATGTTTAACAGAAAATGTGCGGAATTTTATTCCCTGAACAATTATATTAGCAGAGTAATCAACTTTTACAACGAATTTTGAAAGCGATGAAAACCTGGATTAAAATCAGCTTAGCAGCGCTACTCCTCTTATCGGGCTCGACAGCTCAGATCAATCGAAATTACCATCGCTTGAAAACCGGCATCCACTTCGATTCCAAGGTCAGCGGCGGCTCATATACACTGGGTGAACTGGCGGGAATAGCCAGTAACTTCGGACTGGATGTCGCCATTATCACCGATCACGACAACATGAAAGTATCCTACGGGATTCAACCCTTTCAAAAATTTCTCAGATTCTCTATTCAGGAAAACTCCGTCAGCCGTTACGGTGTCGAAAAATACCTGCAGGAAATTGACCAGATTGATCGGATTTTTCCGGATATCATCTTTATTCCGGGCATCGAAGCCGTGCCCTATTACTACTGGCAAGGCTCACCACTCTATAACAACCTGACCCTGCGAAACTGGCACACCCATCTGCTGGTATTCGGCTTTGACGATGTGGAGGATTTTAAAAATATACCCTCTATCGCAAACGGCAAACTGGGATACCAGAAACCACGTTCCGGCAAACTAATGAAATTTATCTCCGCCAACTTCATGTATTTTTCGATAATTTTTCTCTATTTTATCCTGTTCATAATTGCCTTTTTTTCCATTATTAAACGGTCGCGCCGGCGCCACGATGTCGCACATGTTGCCCGGAAAAGACGAAGGAAATACCGGTTCAGCTGGAAAGCGTTTCTGCTTGCCGTACTATTGGGCTACATTCTCTATACCGAATATCCGTTTCTACCGGATAAATACGATCAATATCACGGCAACCAGGGCGCCGGTCCGTTCCAGGCGCTGATTGACTACGTCAACGACAATAACGGTCTGATTTATTATGCTCACCCGGAGGTTTCAAATTCCCTTGTTCGGTCGGTTAATATCCCTTTCCTTTCACAATCCATCAAAATCGAAACCGATGCCTATCCGGACCTGATCACAGAGACCAGGGATTACACCGGATTCTGCATCTTCTGGGAAGGAATGCGTACAGTCGGACGACCCGGCGGTTTGTGGGACATCACGCTGGATGAATACTGCCGGGGTTACCGTAAAAAACCGGTTTATGCCATTGGCGAACTGGACTTTGAAGAGAGTAATGAGCTCAAGCAGGTGACGGCTACTAGCACCTTCCTTTTTGCCAAAGAACGCAGCCGCAAAGGGGTCTATGAAGCACTGCGCAGCGGACGTTCCTACGCGACCCGCGATTTCGTCGGTAATGAGCTCTTCCTGGATGAATTCGCCGTATACGATATCGCCACTCAGCGCAGCGCCTTTATCGGCGAAACATTGACACTGTCTGCGGCACCGGTTGCCGTTCATATTCAGATGCATTCTATCCATACAAATCCGCCAGCCCAGTCCGTTTATATCTATAAAAACTCAGATTTAGTCAAAACCTATCAGATGCGCGGTTCGCTGGATGAATGGTTTGTGGATGAAGAGCCGCTTCCGGATAGGATGGTTTATTACCGGGTCTATGTGGGTAAACGAGATTATATTACGCTGGCGACAAATCCTATATTCGTCAAAAAATATTGATAAAAGGATCAATCCTTGGTTTTGTAGGCTATTTTATATAATAAAAAAGTGATCGCTGCCAGAAAGCAAAACTGGGCAAATTGCAGATACGCCTGAGCTTCGACAAAAAAGGGTTTCATTGTAAAGCGTGAAACCAGCCCCAGAATCAGCGAAATAACAGCCAGAATCATGCAGCTCTTAATAATTGTCCCCATATTTCCTCCAAATGTTACACCTAATCAAAAATTTCAAGTCAAATTAATTCATCAGGATACAATAATCAAGCGAATAATATGATTTGTGCCGTACATCAGCCGCAGACCTTTCCCTGGCTTGGATATTTCGCCAAGATCATGCAGGCGGATATTTTCGTCATTCTCGACAACGTTCAGTTCAAGAAAAATGAATGGCAAAACCGCAATCGCATTAAATCCGCCAACGGACCCCAATGGCTGACTGTCCCGGTTATTCATCATTTCGGGCAACTCATCAAAGATGTGCAGATCAACGACCGGATCAACTGGCGGAATAAACACATCCAGGCTTTGAAAAGTAATTACAGCAAAGCCCCCTACTTTCACGATTATTTACCGGAATTGGAACAACTCTACGAGCGGGATTGGCAATATCTGGCAGAATTCAATCTCGCCGGCATCCGCTGGATTCTTGAAAAACTGAATGTTACTAAACCTTTAAAAATTGCCTCTAAGATTCAGGAATTGCAGAACAGAGATGATCTCAACGCCGATGAGCGCTTGATTTTTCTCACACAGATACATCAGGCTGACACCTATCTGTCCGGCGCCGGCGGGCACGATTACCTTGACACCGGGCTGTTTCCGAAAAACAGTATCCGGTTGATTTTTCAACATTTTGAGCACCCAGGTTATTCTCAGCAATACGGTAATTTTATCAGCCACCTGTCGGTTCTGGACCTCATATTCAATGCAGGACCTGCGGCATACAATATTATCCAGAAAGGAATTCGATGAAAGCACATTACAAAAAAATGAACATCCTGGCAATTGGTGCCCATCCCGATGATATCGAAATCGGCTGTGGCGGTACATTGGCAAAGTACGCCTCCTACGGTCACAACATCTATACGTTCATCGCCACCGACGGCAGTGCCGGTACCGGAAAGGCACAAATTCGGAGAAAAGAGGCGGAAAATTCTGCAAATATTCTGAAAGTCCGGGATATATTTTGGGGCATGTATGCGGATACGGAATTGCAAATCAATAAAGATGCAATCATGAAAGTCGAAGATACCATCAAAAAGATTAATCCGGATAGTATTTTCGTCAACTACCATGACGACACTCATCAGGACCACCGGCATATTGCCGCGATTACCAATTCAGCCACCCGCTATATTCGCAACGTATTGTATTATGAAACCCCGACCAGCCAAAATTTCCAGCCCAATGTGTTCGTGGACATCGGTCAGCAGTTTTTGGACATTAAAATCGAGTCCCTGAAAGCCCACGCATCGCAAATTGACCGCACCAATATCTCGGGCGTTTCTATTCTGGAGGTCGCCAAATCGGCGGCGCACTTCCGGGGCGTCCAGGCGCGGGTCGCCTATGCCGAGGCATTTCAATCATTGAGACTGTTTATCAATATATGATGGTTCCCCACTACCGTCCCAGTTTTTCAGAAAAGGAACTCAAAGCCGTTCAGACGGTAATCGCCTCCGGTTACATCGCTCAGAATGGACAGGTTCTGCAACTGGAATCGGTCCTGTCCGGTTTCGTCGGAAAAAAATTCGGCATCGCCGTTTCCTCAGGCACCAGCGCGCTGATCCTCGCCCTGAAAGCCCTGCAAATCAAACCCGGCGATGAGGTGATAATCCCCAGCTATACCTGCAGCGCTTTATGGCACGCTGTCAAAGCGGTAAATGCGGTGCCGATTTTCGCCGATATCGAAACGGAAAGTTATAATCTCGATTCTGCTGACGTGAAAAACCGGATCAGCCACAAGACCAAAGCGGTCATTTTTCCGCACATGTTCGGGCAACCGGGCTATATTCAGGAAGTGGTCTCTTTGGGCATCCCCCTTATCGAGGATATCGCCCAGGCTATCGGCGCCACAATCAATAACCGACCGGTAGGCAGTTTCGGCGCCATCAGTATCGTATCTTTTTATGCCACAAAGGTCATTGGCGCCGGTGAAGGTGGCATGCTATTTACCGACGAACCGGCAGCTGATTCCTATCTCAGAGATTTACGAGAATATGATGAAAAAGATAACCTGATTCCGCGAATGAATGCCAAAATGAGCGATCTAACCGCCGCCATCGCACTGAGTCAGTTTAAAAAATTGCCGGAGTTTACCGAAATACGCCGTCGTATTCTGGAAGAATACAAAAATATTCTGGGAGAATATATGATCCTTCCCGCGCAGAATCCCAACCTGCGGTCTAATCTGTTTCGCTGTGTTGCCATTCACCCCGATCATAATGCAGACCAGTTGATCCAAACAGCCAAAGCAGAGGAGGTTAACGTCAGAAAACCGGTCTTCAAACCACTCCACAGCTATCTCCCGGGGATCACGCTGAAAAATACCGAGGACGCCTGGCAAAAACAGATCTCTATACCCCTGTTTCCCGATCTGAACGCCAGCGAAATCGAAACGGTATTGAACTTTTTGCAAAAAATAATGGGTAACCATAATGACTGACCGGCAACGCATCTACTTCAGACTGCTTGTACTACCCTTTGTGCTGGCGCTGCTAATGCCATATCTTTTGAAGGACTGGTTTTTTAGCCATCACATCGCATTTATCTATTACTTTCTGGTATCTTTTTTAATGTGCTTCGGTCTGGTGCCGCTATTTTACAAACTGGGCATTATTATGAATATCACCGACGTGCCGGGCGGACGCCACCATCACAAGGAGCAGACCCCCCGCACCGGCGGATTGGCGATTTATATCACTTTTGTGTCCGCCCTGCATATCTATACCAATCCGCCGCCAGAGTTTCAGGGATTGTTCTGGGCGATCACCATCATCGCCGGATTCGGCATTCTGGATGATATCCGGGGCATACCCGCATCCATCAAGTTGATTGGTCAGATACTGGCAACCATTGTACTGATCTATTATGGGATTATCATCTCCTTTCTACCCGATCAACCCTTCTGGCGGGTATTTTCGATTATCCTGACTTTTCTGTGGGTTATCGGAATTACCAATGCCATTAATTTTCTCGATGGTCTGGATGGTCTGGCAAGCGGTCTGGCAATCGTGATCAGTTTTTTTTACGCCGCAATCTCCTGGTCCATCGGCAATCCCTTTGTCTTTATCGTCAGCCTGATTTTCATGGGAACCGTCAGTGGTTTTTTCCTGTATAATTTCCGGCTGGGAAAGCAGGGACTGATCTTTTTGGGAGATACCGGCAGTACAATTATCGGCTTTACCCTCGCCGCGCTGGCGATTTACGGCGACTGGGGCATTCACAAAAGCGTGGACCTGGCAATCCCCGTCCTGCTGCTTGCCGTCCCGATTACGGATTTACTATTAACCAATATCATGCGCATTGTCAGGAAAAAGGTTCATTCGGTGCGCGAATTGCTCGAATTCGCCGGTAATGATCACCTGCACCACCGGCTCAAGGCGATCGGCTTACGACCAAAAGCCGTTGTAATCACCCTATGTCTGTTCACCATTCTCATGGGACTACTGTCCCTTCTGTTGAAACGGGGCGACTATTCTGAAAGTTTTGTTGCATTAGGCATTGGAATTATTATATTTTCCACCGGTGTTGCTTTTTTGATTTTTATGGAAAAGAGACACAACGAAATACAATAAATTGGTTTTTTTATGCCTTAAATTTGCCTAATTTTATTTGCCATGTACGCCGACTATTGGAAATTAACAATAAAACCCTTTGAAAACTCGCCGGATCCACGGTTTCTCTATCATTCCGCTCAGCATGATGAAGCCCTGATGCGACTGCTCTACTCCATCCAAAGTTCCAAGGGTTGCGCGCTGCTCACCGGGGAGTATGGTTGCGGAAAGACGCTGCTGATGCATACCATTGTCAGCGAACTCTCCTCCGGGCAATTTGACATTGCCTACCTGACCAATCCGCGCTGGAGTGCCAATGAACTGGTTCAGGAAATCCTGTATCAATTGGAGATAACACCCGAAGGTACCAAGCGGATCGAGATGCTGCATTCGCTGAACGACTTTCTGTTTGAAAATGTCCGCAACGGTAAGCATACCATCATCATTGTTGATGAAGCCCAGATCATCGGCGACTATGAGACCTTTGAAGAACTGCGTCTGCTGCTGAATTTTCAATTGAATGACCGCTTTCTGCTGACCCTTTTTCTGGTCGGACAACCGGAACTCAACGATATTATAAAAAAAATCCCCCAACTGAATCAGCGCATCGCAGTGCGCTACCATCTGAAGCGGTTTACCCTGGAAGAAACGAAAAATTATATCCAATATCGCCTGAGTGTCGCCGGTCGAACAACACCCATTTATACCGACGCCGCCTTTAAAGAAATCTATAACTACTCCCAAGGTACTCCCCGTACAATCAACAATATTTGTGATTTGAGCCTGGTTATCGGCTTCGGCAAACATCTTGAGATGATTGATGCAGATACAATTACCGGAGTAATTGAATCTGAGAAGTAGGCTGCCATGGTACGAATGAAAGATGTCTTAAAATCCTATGATGATCTGCGGAAAGACCCGTCATCCTCCCGCCAACCGGATAAAAATGGTTCCGGCTCCTCCGGCAGTACCGGCAGTCTGAGCGGACTTGACGCCATTCGTAAAGCCATCCAGTCCGGATTGAGTCAGCAGAAACAGCAGGCTGAACAGGCGCCTCCACAAACGCCGACCACCCAACAATCAACCTTAGAAAGACTAAAAACGGCGCTGGGACCGAAAGAAAAAACAGCAGCCCTGTTAGAGGAAAAAAAGGAAAAACCGCTTTCTCCCGATGATGAGCAACACTCCGCTAAATTATACATGGTTTTCCATCGCCACATGGAAAAAATCAGCAATGATATTAAAAATGGGACTCCCATTGATCCCGCGCCGCTGATCAAAGATATACCGGATTTCTGTGATGCGATTGAAAACCAGGAATTTCTGTTCATCAAGGCAATTCAGCGTAAGCGGTTCGCTACCTGGTTCATCTCTCATTCCGTCAATGTGGGCGTTTTTTCCGTTAAAATCGGTCTGGGTATGAAATATAATAAAGAGAAGCTGCATTCTCTGGCGCTGGCAGCCCTGCTCCACGATGTGGGCATGATCAAGATTCCGACGAAGATACTTTTCAAACATGGCAAGTTGAGCCCCAGTGAATTCGATCAGATCCGGAAACATCCGAAGTATAGCTACGAACTTTTAAAGCATCTAGAAAAAGACTATCCTTTCGTCGTGGAAGCCGCCTATCAGGAACAGGAACGCGAAGACGGATCGGGTTACCCGCAGGGATTAAAATCCGAAAATATTTGTGAATTTGCCAAAGTCATCGGCATTGCCGATGTTTTCGAAGCCCTGGTCCACGGACGCGCCTACCGCGACGGCTTTATCACCTATCACGCCATTCAGAAAATCATCGAAAATAAATCCAAACAGTTCAATGTAAAAATCATTCGCGGGCTCGTCAACAGCGTCTCCATGTTTCCTGTCGGCAGCTATGTGAAATTAAGTTCCGATGAGATTGCCCGGGTCATTACTGTTAACCGCTTACGCCCGGTACGCCCGGTCGTGGAAGTGATCGAAGATGCCGACGGTCGAAAATTGAAAACTCCCCTGCGTATTAATCTTGAAGAGGAGCCGCTGCTTTATATTACCAAGCCGATGGTTGACTATCCTTAGTCCGGCACAGCTCTAATTTCACTCTTTTAACAAGCAATAAAATATCATTCCTGAATCCTGCCGGGACTCAGGATTTATTTTTTTTAGAATATCCTCAACCCCGATGGCGGAATAATTTTCACACAAATCATCCAGCCATTGCTGATCAATCGGATCAATCAGGCTGCCCGGTCCGATTAAAAGATATCCATTTTTAAAACTAAAACCGGTCAGGTAATAATGGCTCTCACCACCATCATCCATGTCGTAATCAATCGGTTCAACCACAATCCGGTCATTTTCAGAGTAAATCCTTTTTATCCGATAGCGCCGATGAGAATAAAGGGAAATCAGATTGGTGTCTGTGTCAATCATTAACACCGTTAATTTTGCTTTTGGATACTCTTCCGAAATCATCCTGTCTGCCTTCGTAAATGCCGCATCAGGGTTCATCTCGAGGGTATAAAGCGTTTTTAAGATTCCCCTGACCTCGGTTCTGTTATCGGCAAGATCAGCGGAATAGGTGATCTGGAAAAAGAGACCGCGACTGTCGGGCAGCGTTATCCGGTCGGCATAGCTGTTCGGCAGTTCCGGACAGTATAGAGTAAGCCGGTTCATTTTCAATTGGCAAACCCGGGCTTCCGCCGCGCCTTTTCCGGGCAGCCGCTCAAACTTCCCGGTAAAGGACGCCGAACTCAGTACAATATTGATCTGAATTGCAAAGGACTTTAGCGTATGCAGATCATTCTCATCATAGGCATAGGTGGATTTTTTGGCGGAATATAGTACTCCGATCACCTGGTCAGCTTTTGTTAACGGAACTGCGATCAGTGAACGCCATTTCAAATCCAGAGAATGTAAGGGAACCGTGCGATCGTCCTCTTCGATATTGTGAATCAATACGGCTTCCTGAGATGAGCGCACAATATTGCCGATACAATCGGCGTTTGCCTGACCCAGCCGGGAAGCCTCTTTATCGGACAGATGAACGGAAGCCATTATGCCGGTCAGTGGCTGACTCCCACCTTCAAAGGATAACCAGCAGGCGTCCGACGAAGTTAACTGGCAGGCGTGACTGACGATTGTATGAAACAGGGTTTGGATATCGGTGCTCTCGCTGATCATTTTACTTATCTGCGCGACAGACTGAATTTCAGTCGTGACCCGATCATAGATTGATGCTGTCGGCAGTCTGAATAAGAACCCGATAAAAGAGGCAATTACATATACATTGATGAAAATCAGCATCGCCAGGACGAATCCCTTTACCGTGGTACTGAATACAAATACCGGAAACAGCAGGTTCGAAAAAAGCAGGTACAGACTCACCGGGATAATTATCAGCGATAACAGGAAACCGGTGTATTTCTCTTTCTTATTGAGGACATCAATCCAGGATTTATAGAGGCTGATGACCAGGGTCACGATTACCAGTGCGGCACCGATAATCCAGATCAGCGCCGAATCACTCTGCTGCAACAGCGTAAAGCGGTCATAGGTATAGCGGTCTTCAATAAAATTGAAAATCAGCGCCCCGAACAGCAGGAACAATAAGAGCAAGCGATACTCAAAATTTGAATAGCGATTCGGTCGGTAATCCAGCAACTTTTTAACAAATATCAGAATTGCGAAAAAAATGGTAATGGTGACAACGGTACAGAATTCGGAAACCGTATTCCAGATAAACGGAAATTCCGCCAAAAAGGGATTATCGTCCCAGAGAACTAAAAATTTTTTCAGCAACAGCTGCGGCAGAAGAGTTCCTACGAAAAGACCGATTATCAACACATACGCCGCCAGCAACGTCTTTTTTAACGTGAGCTTTCGTTGCTGTAGGTAACTCCTGAGTCGCAGGTAAATGAGGAGCGCCGCAAAACAGATAATCAGCTCCCGCTCTATCCGGTAAATTTTGATAAATGAGGGAATATGATAAAAAGTCGTGTCAACAAAGAGTACAAACAGTAAGAGCAGAACCGTAAGGCTGATCAGAAGCGTTGTTTTAATGACCTGTTTCATTCCTCGCGCCGGCTCATTTTTTCTATATAACCACACGACTCCCGGTGATTTTCAGTCTGTTATTGCACTGCGCTAATTTTATATAAATAATCATCTCCTCCAACAGCCTCATATGAACTTAGCCGTTAATTTACAACTATTTTTAAATTATTCACTAAATGGGCAGAAAAACGATATTTCGAATACAGAAAATAGTGGCGATTAGCGAGGATTATTATCCGGATCAAGCGTAATAATTGAGGGTTTCCATGCAACAGCCTCGGATTCCTCGATCAGAGTATAGGCGATGATAATGATTATATCACCTTGCTGAGCCAGGCGGGCTGCGGCGCCGTTCAAGCTAATCTCGCGTTCCCCTCGCTTCCCTTCTATAACATAGGTCTCAAATCGTGCGCCGGTATTAATATTAAGCACCTGTACTTTTTCATACGCGTAAAGCCCGGCGGCGTCCATGAGGTCCCTGTCAATCGTGATGCTGCCCGCATAATGCAAATCCGTCTGCGTAACGGTCGCCCGGTGTATTTTGGATTTCAGAATCTCTATTAAACTCATCGAACTCCCCTGGTTCTCACTTACGCCGAAATTTACAGATAATTCCTTAGCATTTCAATATCAACTTTCCATACGCATCAGCGAATCTCAAACATTCCTATTTGAGATTTGACCAGAAACACCTATCTTTCGGCATTATGATAACATGCCTGATCGCCTTCGACAAAGCCCTTTTTTACTTCATTAATCATACCCTGGCAAATCCGGTATTTGACTGGCTGATGCCGTTTATTACTGAAAAATCTCACTGGATCATCCCAATTTTGATCATATGGTTGGTACTCTTGGTTTTTGGACAGAAACGCGGGCGCATTGCCGCAATCCTGCTTCTTTTAACCGTCGCAACCACCGATCCGGTCTGCTATCGAGTCCTCAAACCGACCTTCAAGCGGATTCGACCGTCCCGCACCCTGGAAGATGTCCGTCTGCTGGTTCGTCGCGGCGGCAAATACGGATTCCCGTCGAATCACGCCGCCAACATCACCGGGGCAATGCTGATTCTGGGTTATTTCTTCCGGAAATATAAATATGGATTCGCAACTATCGCCGGACTCATCTCATTCAGCAGAATTTACGTCGGCGTCCATTATCCCTTTGATGTCATTTTTGGAATATTCATCGGAATTCTGTTTGCCGTTCTGTGGCTGTTTTTATGGATTATCCTGGCGAACCATCTGGCTAAAAAGCAAAATTTTTGCTTAACGATCTCAGAGTAATTAAATTACCGTGCAAATACTTCGTAAGAAGGATGTTAAAAATGGAGAAACAGTAGATGCCAAGTCACAGGAGAAAACGTAAATCCTTTCGAATCACTCAGGGCGTAAAAACCGGAATTTATATTTTACTTAGCCTGATCGTCTTCTTTATTATTCTATTCAATATCTGGGATTGCCATATATAATTTTTCCTTAACAGCACTCTGGATATTGCATACTCCTCTTATCACCACAAAAATCAAGCATGGAACATAGCACATTTATCTCCGGGAAGAAAATCCTGTTAAGACCCTATATCGCTGATGATGCCCTGCTCTTCTGCCGGGGTGAAAACGATCCCGAAGTGCGTGAAACTCTTTTCCGTGCATTTCCGATCAATGTAGATCGAATTCACGAACGAATCCAATCCCAAATCAAAGCCCAAAATGCAGTCGTCTTTTCAATCGCCGATAAAATCCGCTGGGCACAAGGTTTGGGCAGCGAAGCCACCCGGCTGATGATCGAATACGGATTCAACACCCTGAATCTTCATCGCATTCAGCTGCATGTTTTTAAAAACAACCACCCGGCGATTCGGATTTACGAAAAAATCGGCTTCAAAACCGAGAGGCTGCTGCGGGAAGCCATGTATCAGCATGGAGAATATTGCTATTTTCTCCTCATGGGATGTCTGAGAGATGAATGGCAAGCTGCCTAGATCACCCTTTGCAATCCTCTGGATATTGGCGGGCTTTATGCTGAATTGTACCCAACCGACACCAATTTCGATTCTCTTTTTAGGCGATTCAATCACAGAGCTCGGTGTCAAACCGGACGGCTATGTGACCTTGATTCAAAAGGAAATTGATCGCCGATTCCCGAAACGGGATATAAAGATTACCGGTGCCGGCATCAGCGGAAATAAAGTTCCTGATCTGGAAGCTCGCCTGGAAGGGGATGTCCTCTCGAAAAAACCGGATATTGTGGTCATTTATATCGGTATCAATGATGTCTGGCATTCCATTTTACCCGGACATTCCGGCACCTCTCGGCAGGATTTCCGGGCGGGTCTTATGCGAATAATTGAACAGATCAAAAAGATCAATGCGGAAATCATTCTCTGCACACCATCGGTCGTGGGCGAAAAGATTGACAACGGCAATCCCCTGGATGAGCAATTGGATCAATATTCCGAAATCATAAGAGAGCTCGCCGCTATCGAAAAGCTCCATTTAATTGATTTACGCCAACAATTCAAAGCCTATCTTCTGAGAAATAATCCCGAAAACAGGGCTGAAGATATTCTTACCTATGACGGCATTCATCTGAACAACCGCGGCAATCAATTTGTTGCCGATGTTATGATACATACCTTGATTGACCTTCTGTAAGTGAGTTTATGATACCAGTCACATTTGAATCGCCAATCCAAATTTTTCTTGAATCGGACATTTTTTTGTTTTAATTTCCTACCGCTTTGGTAGGAATGGTAGGACAGTTTGGAATGAGAACAAAAAACACCCAATGATCCGGTTATCAACAAAAGGAAAATATGGCGCCCGGCTGATGTTTCAACTCGCCCTGAATTACGGCAACGGTCCGATGCTGCTGAAGGAAATTGCAGCCCGGGAAGACCTCTCCGTGCGCTATCTCGAACATCTCGTTCCTCCGCTCCGAACTGCCCGGCTGATCCTTTCCATGCGCGGTTCAAAGGGCGGCTATTCTCTGGCTAAGAAACCGCAGGATATAACCTTAAAAGAGATTGTCCGGGTTCTGGAAGGTCCCTTTTATCCCTCAGAGTGTGTGGAAGCTCCTGACATTTGCAATCGCTCCAGTTTTTGTGTCACCCGAAACATCTGGGCGGAACTGGAGCAGACCATTTCCGCCACTCTGGCAAGTCACACCTTACAGGACCTTGTAGATGAATACCGCAAAGCACATACATCAGAGGAATCTTCATGAAAAATATCTATCTCGATCATGCCGCAACCTGTCCCACCGATCCTGAGGTCGTGAATGCAATGTTACCCTATTTTACCGAAAATTACGGTAATCCGTCCAGTATCTATTCAATCAGCCGGACTACGCGCAATGCCATCGAAGATGCCCGGGAAATCCTCGCCAAAGCCATCGGCGCAAGTTCCGGGGAAATTGTATTCACCAGCGGCGGCAGCGAAAGCGACAACTTCGCGATCAAAGGCGTAGCCCATGCGCTCCGGGAGAAGGGGCGCCACATTATTACTTCACAAATCGAACACCATGCTGTTTTGTACACCTGCAAATTTCTGGAAAAAAACGGTTATGACGTAAGCTATCTGCCGGTGGATTCTGCCGGAATAGTCAAAATGGATGAGCTGGAAAAAGCCATTCGTCGGGATACAATCCTCATAACCATTATGCATGCTAATAATGAAATCGGCAGCATCCAACCGGTCCGGGAAATCGCTGAAATTGCCAAAAAACACAAAATAGCCTTTCATACTGACGCTGTCCAGACTTTCGGACACATCCCGGTCAATGTCAACGAACTGAATGTGGACCTTTTATCTATATCAGGACATAAATTCCACGGTCCCAAAGGCGTCGGGGCGCTCTATATCCGCAAGGGAACGAAAATTACACCCCTGATCCACGGTGGTGATCAGGAACGGCGCCGTCGCGCCTCTACGGAAAATGTCCCCGGCATTGTCGGACTGGGGCAAGCGGTGGAAATCGCTCCTGGCATTATGAGCGATGAAATGAAGCGACAAGCGCAGCTGCGAGACACCTTTATCGGAAAAATTCTGAATACTATTCCCGATTCACGGTTGAACGGGCACGCCACCCAACGCCTGCCAAACAATATCAATATCTCCTTCAAAGGCATTGAAGGCGAATCCATCCTGCTCAACCTGGACATGTTCGGCATTGCCGCCTCAACCGGCTCAGCCTGCAGCTCTTCCAGTCTGGAGCCCAGTCACGTGCTGCTCGCCATCGGTTTAGATCATGAATTGGCTCACGGATCGGTGCGTTTTTCCCTGGGAAAACATACCACCCTGGAGGAACTGGACCGGGTTGCGGAGATTCTACCCGGCATTATTAAAAAATTACGTGCCATGTCACCCCTCTATAACCAATAAGGAATCGGATAATGGAACAGTACAGCGAAAAAGTAATGGATCACTTCACCAACCCCCGCAATGTCGGTACCATTGAAAATCCCGATGGCATAGGACGCGTCGGCAATCCCATCTGCGGCGATGTGATGGAATTGCAGATAAAAGTTAAAGATAATGTCATCGTTGACGCGAAATTCCGTACCTTTGGTTGCGGCGCGGCGATCGCCACCAGCTCGATGGCTACGGAACTGGTCATCGGGAAATCAATTGACGAAGCCACGAAGATTACCAATAAAGTCGTCGCTGAGGCGCTGGACGGACTGCCGCCGATTAAAATGCACTGTTCCAATCTGGCGGAAGAAGCCCTTGAAGCCGCCATCAAAGACTACCGTGAAAAACAAAAATCTTAGATTTGTAACAAAACCACGTATTCTTCAATCGAATGAATCATGAGGACTTTTGCACAAATATTTATCCTAACAATTCTACTGGGCGCCAACAGCCTGGGGTTTCTCTACCAACATCATTGTGATATGCCTTGCTGTCAACCACTGCAGCCAGAGAGTTGCTGTACAGCAACAAAATCCAATTTGTGCGAAACAAGTATGGAACAGTGCGCCCGTGCAATCTTTCTTCCATTTCTTGTAATGCCATTGGAAAATGTAGAATTCAACCCTGTGCTGGAAAGTCTGATCACAGTCGCTTCTGGCATCGAGCAGCATCAGTTTTCAACCCTCTACGTTGAAATACACACCGTTGATTATTGCATTCCTCCCCCTCTATTAATCAATATTCCTCTACTGATTTAGAATCCTCACTCTTTTACAGCACATTATCCGTTAAATCCCGATAAAAGCGCTATTTGTCATTATTGCCTAAAATGCAGAAGGATTTTACCCTTGAATTTTTACCAAAAACAGAATCAGCGAATTCATCGAACACATATTACTAATAGTATCACCATCATGATATTTTTCCTGATGATGAATTCAATAATCGTCAACGCTGGTGAGTCGAGCTGTTTGGACGAATACATACAAACAGCTTTGGAAAATAACCCGGGAATCAAATCGCTCTACCACAACTGGCAGTCGGAGATTCAGCAGATAGCCGTCGTCAGAGGTCTACCGAATCCGACAATCGGTTTTGGTTATTTTCTGCAAAAAGTCGAAACCGCCGTCGGACCGCAGGAATACAAACTGGGTATCACCCAGATGATTCCCTGGTTTGGTAAACTCAAACTACAGGGCAACATTCAAACCCTGAAGGCGGAGATCAGTCATTATGAAATCCAGCAACGCAGCAATGAGATTCGCTCTGATGTTATTCAGAAATATTATGATTATTACCTCTTAAATCGCTCTATAGCTATTACCAAACAGAACGTTGCACTGGTCCGGCATTGGGAAAACCTGGTGCGTTCAAAATACACCAGCGCCCAACAAGCCTATGGCGATTTACTGAATGTCCAGATAGAATTACGTCAAATTGAAGAAAACCTGACGAGTCTTCAGGAGCAAAGAGAGGTGCTACTTGGACATTTCCGGGCGTTGTTGAATTCACCGGAACTGGAAGAAATCGCTCTGCCTGATAGTCTGTCATTTATCACCCGGTCATTTGAACCCGAAATAATCGAATCGATCTTTAAAAAGAGAAATCCAAAGTACCTTGCCGCCCAAACGAGGATTGAACTTGCTGAAACCAGACTAAAGCACCAAAAATTGAATTATTACCCGGATTTCGGGATCGGTACAGACTATATTTTTACCGGTGAAAAATTCATCAATGGTTCAAAAGTCTCCGGTAGCGGTAAAGACCCGTTTGTGGCGAGCGTATCTCTCTCAATGCCGATCTGGCTGAAAAAGCAGAAGGCTGGACTCCGATTAGCCGAATATCAAATTCAGAGCAGTCTTGAGAACCGCCAACATCTGGAAAATCAATTGAATGCTGAAATTATTGACCTGTTGAATCAGATCGAAGATGCTCACCGCAGGATTTATCTCTTCAGAAATGATTTGATACCAAAGAGTATTGAACTGCTGAATACATCCGAGACAGCCTATATTACCGGCAATTTTGATTTTAAGTCACTGATTGATGCTCAACGAAAATATTTACACTTCTTGCTGGAATATGAACGGTCACTAGCCGAATACTATCAGATTCTGGCAGAACTGGAATTACTAAGCGGGATTTCGTTATGAAAAACATATTATCACAAATAAAAAATATTCCTGTTTCTATTTGGGTCTTGATACTTTTGGCATTTATCCTGGGTTTTGTCATCAGGGGCAACGGTGATTCCGGTTCGGAACCAGCTACTCATGACCATTCCGCCGAAGAAAAGGTTGAGTTCTGGACCTGTTCGATGCACCCACAGATTAAACTTTCCGAACCGGGTCAATGCCCGATCTGCTTCATGGATTTGATTCCCCTGAAATCAGGAAACAGCCACGACCGCCAAACTCAGCTAAAGATGTCTTCAGCGGCAATGAAGTTGGCAGAGATTCAAACCTCTATTATCAGGCGATCATCCGCCATGGCTGATATTTTTCTGTCCGGACGCATCGAAATCGATGAAACACGCCAGAAGACCATCTCGGCTTGGTTTCCGGGGCGTTTGGAACGCTTGTATGTGGATTATACTGGTACATCGGTTAAAAAAGGCGACCATCTCGCCGATATTTATAGCGCTGAGATATATACTGCCCAGGAAGAGTTAATTCAAGCCCGTCAAATCTTCGATGCTGTTTCTTCCAACCAATTGATCAACGAAAGGGGCGCTATTGCGAATCTGCAGGCTACCCGTGAAAAACTGCGCCTCGCAGGATTGACCATGGAACAGATAAATTTAATCGAGAAACAGACAAAACCCGATGAACAGCTCACAATATACAGTCCCTTATCAGGCATCATCGCGGAAAAACACACCCAGCAAGGTGATTACGTTCAAACCGGAACAAAAATTTATACGATTACAGACCTAAGTCAGGTCTGGGTCATATTTGATGGGTACGAATCTGATTTCTTTTGGCTGAACTATGCCCAGACAGTCGAATTTGAGGTCCGGGCATTACCCGGAGAAAAATTTTCAGGCCAGATTGCATTTATCGATCCGATTTTAGATTCGCAGACCCGCACAATTTCAGTCAGGGTAAATATGCCAAATCCCGATGGAAAACTGAAACCGGGTATGTTCGTTCGCGGTAAGATTCACGCCGAGTTGGACGCCGAAGGCAATTCCATAAACCCGCAATTGGCTGGAAAATGGATCTCACCCATGCACCCGGAAATCGTTAAAGATCATCCCGGAGTCTGTGACATCTGCGGAATGCCATTGGTCAAAGCAGAAGAACTTGGCATCGTCAAAGAGCCGCCATCTGACGAACTACCATTATTAGTCCCCGCCAGTGCAGTATTAAAAACCGGTAAACGGGCAATTGTCTATGTCAAAGTCCCGAATACTGATGAGCCCACATTCGAGAGTCGCGAAATTCTGATCGGCACCCGGGCTGGCGACTATTATATTGTCTTATCAGGACTTTCAGAAGGTGAAGAAGTCGTAACTCATGGAAATTTTAAAATCGATAGCGCCATGCAACTTTCAGCCAAACCAAGCATGATGAGTCCTACAGTCATCGAACCAGATACCACAAAACATCACGAAACCGCTCCCGCAAGTACAGCAAATAAAACTTCAGCAAGTGATAATTTACCTATCGATTTCCGCGATGATCTGACACCAATTTATAACGCTTATTTCAGTGCCCAAACCACATTAGCAGATGATAATTTCCACCAGTCAAAAAAACATCTTAAACAGTTGGGAAAACTTCTGGATTCCTTTGAAATAGAAAAATACCACTTATCCAATGAGGCAAAACACAGCTTCAGCAAACAAAGCGACCAGATCACCGGACTAACTGAACATGCCAAGCACTGGCAATCGATCGGGGACATTCGGAAAGCATTCGAAGGTATCAGTATCACAATACTCAATTGGGAAAAAATATACGGGCACAGCGGTGATCAAACTTTTTATGAAAGTTACTGCCCCATGGCATTTGATAATAAGGGTGCTTCCTGGCTAGCCAGGGAGAAACAGATCAGCAACCCATTTTTCGGCTCAAAAATGTTACGATGCGGTGAGGTAATATCCAGTTTCCCGACACTAAATTCCCCAAAAGGGGAGCACGCATCCCATGATTAATGAAAAAAAATCCATTCTAAATACGCTGATTGCCTTTACAATTGATAATAAACTCGTCGTCTTCCTGGTATTGGCCGGATTAATTGCCTGGGGAATTCTGGTAGCACCTTTCGACTGGCAAATTCCCGGTATTGAACGTGATCCGGTTCCTGTAGATGCCATACCGGATATCGGCGAAAATCAACAGATCGTATTTACCAAATGGCCCGGGCGATCACCACAGGATGTGGAAAATCAAGTCACCTATCCCCTGACGGTTGCCCTGCTGGGAATTCCAGAAGTCAGAACCGTTCGTTCATATTCAATGTTTGGTTTTTCAACTATTTATATCATTTTCAAAGAGAAGGCGGAATTTTACTAGAGCCGCAGCCGGGTTCTTGAAAAACTAAATTCGCTCCCGCCGGGAACCTTACCAGAAAATATTACCCCCACCCTTGGTCCTGATGCCACCGCTTTAGGACAAGTCTTCTGGTATACACTGGAAGGTCGCGATTCGCAGGGGAATCCCACCGGTGGATGGGATCTTCATGAGTTGCGATCAATCCAGGATTGGTATGTTCGATATGCCCTGCAAGCAGTTGACGGCGTTTCGGAAGTGGCGTCAATTGGCGGTTTTATCAAGGAATACCAGATCGATGTCGATCCGGTAGCGATGCATGCTTACAATATCAGTCTTCAAGAAGTATTTAATGCTGTTCGGAATGCCAATATTGACGTAGGCGCCCGGACAATCGAGGTCAACCGGGTGGAATATGTGATCCGTGGTCTCGGATTTATTAAAACACTTGAAGATATTGAATATACTGTTGTAAAAACGACAGACAATGTCCCAATATATGTCAAGGATGTCGCTAATGTTGTCCTGGGACCTGCGCTGCGCCGGGGAGCGCTCGATAAAGAAGGCGCTGAGGTTGTCGGCGGCGTGATTGTTGTTCGTTACGGAGAAAACCCTCTCTCTACAATCAACAACATCAAAGAAAAAATTGCCGAAGTCAGCCCCGGCTTGCCATCAAAAACACTCTCTGATGGAACAAAATCGCAACTGACCATGGTCCCTTTCTACGATCGGACCGGCTTGATTTACGAAACGCTGGGGACTCTGAACCATGCCTTAAGAGATGAAATCCTGATCACGATCATTGTAATCATCCTGATGGTGATGCATCTGAAAACCTCATTTCTCATCAGCGGCTTGCTGCCGTTGACTGTGCTGATGGTCTTTATCGGCATGAAGCTATTTCACGTCGATGCCAATGTCGTAGCGTTATCTGGCATTGCCATTGCCATTGGGACAATTGTTGATATGGGCATTGTTGTTTCGGAAAATATGCTGAGACATCTCGATCTGGCTGATAAGAAGGAAAATACCCGGGATGTTTTACTACGTGCGACCTCGGAAGTCGGTGGCGCCGTACTGACCGCTGTTTCAACGACGATTATCTCTTTCCTGCCGGTTTTCACGATGCAGGCTGCCGAAGGAAAATTGTTCAAACCGCTAGCCTACACGAAGACCCTGGCTCTGATCGCGTCCATTATCATAGCACTAACGGCCCTGCCACCTATCGCTCATCTTCTCTTCCGAAAAAAGAAAAACTATCCCCGTATTACACATCTCAGCAGTGTTGGATTTATTCTGTTCGGAATAATTCTGTCTTTTACACTCAGATGGTGGTTGGGCTTTATCGTCGCCTTTATCGGTATCTATAAAATAACCATTTCCATTCTTCCGAAAACGATTCAGACAAAACTACCTAAAATCATAAACTGGGTGGTCGTCGGAATCGTGCTCAGTGTGCTGGCATCTACCTGGTCACTACTTGGATATGAAAAGGGATTTCTGCTGAATCTGATATTTGCCGCCCTGGTCATCGGGAGCATTATGGGACTACTCAGCGGTTATGTAAGGATCTACCCGCACTTACTCAGTCGGGCACTGAATCATAAAGTTGCTACATTGAGCATTCCGGGCTTTATCGTGATTCTTGGATTTATCAGTTGGATTGGATTCGGCAAGATTTTCAATGTTATGCCGGAGTTTATTAAGTCGAACAAAATCTACGCCGGTTTGGTTCATCGATTCCCCGGTATGGGTAAGGAGTTCATGCCGCCCCTGGATGAAGGCTCATTTCTGTATATGCCCACCACTATGCCCCATGCCGGTATGGAGGAAGCGCTTGACGTACTCCAGAGACTCGATAAGGCACTGTACTCTGTCCCGGAAGTTGAACTGGTCGTCGGCAAACTGGGACGTGCAGATACACCGTTGGACCCGGCACCGATCTCAATGATCGAGACCATTATTAATTATAAATCTGAATATATTACCGATAAAAATGGAAACCGTTTAAAATTCGCAGTCAAATCAGATGGATCTTTTCAACGCGATAGCACTGGTCAGCTGATTCTCTCAAAAACAGGTAAACCTTTCCGGCAGTGGCGCGATCATATCCGCAACAACCAGGATATCTGGGACGAATTGATTAAGGTTGCTCAAATACCTGGTACCACTTCAGCGCCAAAGCTGCAGCCGATTTCCGCCCGAATTGTCATGTTACAGAGCGGTATGCGGGCGCCGATGGGCATCAAAGTCAAAGGGCCGGATCTGCAGACAATCGAAAAGGTCGGTCTGGATTTGGAGCATTACCTTAAAGAGGTACCATCGGTAAAAACATCGGCGGTTTTCGCCGACCGCATCGTCGGAAAACCCTATCTTGAAATTGAAATCGACCGCAAAGCCATTGCCCGTTATCAAATTCCATTGACGTCGCTCCAGAATGTGATAGAGGTTGCTATCGGTGGAAAACAGATCACCTCAACTGTGGAGGGACGCGAACGCTATCCGGTGCGGGTCCGCTATATGCGGGAATTGCGTGACAATATCGAAGCGCTGGAAGATATCTTGGTCGCGGCGCCAAACGGGACCCAGATACCACTTGGTCAATTAGCCCGGATCAATTATGTTCGTGGACCACAAGTCATAAAAAGCGAAGATACATTTCTGACAGGCTATGTTTTATTCGATAAAAATGACAGCCAGGCGGAAGTGGATGTGGTTGATCAGGCACGGAAATATCTTGAAACAAAAATAGAGTCCGGAGAATTGCGAATACCTGCCGGTGTGAGCTACAGTTTCGCTGGCAGCTATGAAAACCAGATTCGGGCTGTTAAACGCTTACGCATCATTTTACCATTGGCGCTGGGACTAATTTTTCTGATCATTTATTTCCAGTTTAAAAAAGTATCGGTAACACTCATCGTTTTTTCCGGTATTGTTGTTTCCTGGGCGGGGGGTTTTCTGATGCTCTGGTTCTATAGTCAGGACTGGTTTCTCAATTTCAGTTTCGCCGGAGTAAGTCTACGGGAAATGTTCCAAGTTCATCCGATCAATCTCAGTGTTGCGGTCTGGGTTGGCTTTCTGGCGCTTTTCGGGATCGCCAGCGATGACGGTGTTATTATCAGCACCTATCTCGAACAGAGTTTTACCCGAAAAAAACCAAAAACGATCAATGATATTCGTAAAGCAACTGTTTTTGCGGGCTCACGTCGAATTCGCCCGGCTATGATGACCATCGGCACAACTATTCTGGCATTGCTGCCGGTCCTGACATCCACCGGTCGCGGTTCGGATATCATGGTTCCTATGGCAATCCCATCCTTCGGCGGCATGTTCATCGGCGTTATCACGACTTTTGTCGTACCAATATTGTACACCCTTCTAAAAGAAAAACAATTTATAAATCACAACAAGGAGTTATCATGAATATTCAAAAACCTATCGGCTCAGCGTTGATTGCATTGCTCATCGCCGGAGTCGCTGCCTGTGGGAGTAACGAAAAATCCACCGATGACGGCAAATCCCAGAGCCAGATGATGGCTGGACAAAACGATAACAAAGCTCATACGATGCTAAAATTACCGACTGTTCAATGCGATATATGCAAAAAAACCATCGAGCATGGTTTAACTGGTATCAATGGAATCTTATCCGTCACTGTGGATATTGAAAACAAGATGGGGCATATTAACTATGATTCTTCGCGGACGGATCTGCCCAAAATCGAAGATCGCATCGCATCGCTCGGGTATCAGGCAAATGAAACCGCTGCGGATCCTGTCGCTTATAACAAACTGCCAAATTGTTGCAAATTACCAGAGGATCGGAAGTAATTTCTTTCACGCCGAGAACTAAATAAGAGATGATTATCAACGATCACTTTTATATTTTCCTGGATGTTTCTCGTCCTTGAATGTAAATTCCCAACGCAATGCATGAAATACTATGAGTTCAGAACTGTACCATAATATATATGCAGTTGTCAAGAGCATACCTTTTGGCAAAATTGCCACCTACGGACAGATTGCCGCGCTTGCCGGATTGCCCGGTCGCGCCCGTCAGGTGGGTTATGCTCTGCACGCCCTGCCGGACAGCTCCGATATCCCCTGGCACCGGGTCATCAATGCCAAAGGTGAGATCAGTATCCGCTCTGATCCGCTGTATGCCGACATCCAGCGCCATTTGCTCGAATCCGAGGGCGTTGTTTTCAATTCACAAAATCGCATCCCGCTACCTGACTATCTCTGGATGAGTCGGATATAATGCCCGGCAGCTAAAGCAATCGGTCTCCATCATTCGCTTTCAGCATTTCCTTGGTTAATCGCCCCTTCCTTTGTAGATTTATTCGGCTTCTTTACTAATTCAAAAAGAGAAAATATTCATGCAGCTGAAACATTTAAAAATCACCTTTATTGTTTTATTACTATTGATAATAATCCCTGCTGAAACGGCACCGAAATACGAGTTCCGGGCGGCTTGGATCGCAACGGTTTTGCGGCTCGACTGGCCTTCGTCTTCTACAGTCTCTACCCAGAAATCCCAATTGATCACGATTCTGAATCAGATGCAGCAGGCAGGTTTGAATGCCGCCGTTTTTCAGATTCGCCCCGCCTGCGACGCCTTTTACGAATCGGATATTGAACCCTGGTCGAACTGGCTGACCGGCACCGAAGGCAAGGCGCCCAATCCTTATTACGATCCTCTCGAATTTGCCGTTGAAGAAGCCCATAAACGCGGCATCGAATTGCACGCCTGGTTTAATCCCTACCGCGCTAAAAAGGGAGCCTCAAACGGAGTTACCGCAGAGCACGTTTTCAACCAACATCCCGACTGGATTCTGGCGGTAGGCAGCAAACATGACGGCATCACTGATTCCTGGCGTCCGCTGGACGAGCGTGGCACCGACAATATTCAGGAGGCTGATTACATCCTGAATCCCGGAATGGCGGTGGTACGGGACTATGTCCTCGGCGTCATCCTGGATGTGGTCAATCGCTACGACATTGACGGCGTTCACATGGACGATTATTTTTATCCCTACAGCGGCATTACTACCGAGGATCAGGCGACCTTTAACGCAGAGAATCGCGGATTTACCAATATCGGTGACTGGCGGCGGGACAACGTCAATCTGCTCATCGAAGCCATCTATGACAGCCTCAAAACCGTCAAACCCCATGTCAAACTGGGTATGAGCCCCTTTGGGATCTGGAAAAGTGGTGTCCCGTCGGGGATCGTCGGTCTGAGCGCCTACAGCACTATTTATTGCGACGCGGTCGCCTGGCTGGATGGAAAATATATTGATTATCTCACACCGCAACTTTACTGGCCTTTTGGCGGCGGTCAGGACTATGGCAAACTGATGCCCTGGTGGGCGCAACAGGCTCGCCGCAACAATCGCCACCTCTATACCGGTAATGCGCCCTATCGAATTTCCGCGGATAGCTGGGATGCGGGCGAACTGCCGCGGCAAATCCGTCTGAATCGCCAGACCAATACCTGTCTGGGCAATGTCTACTTCCGGATTAATTACGGTGTCCTGAACAATCCCCAGGGGTTTCTCGATTCTCTGAAAAACTACTACTACCGATTGCCGGCGCTGACACCTCCGATGAGCTGGATTGACAGCCTTGCACCTGCCCCGCCAACCTGGGTAACCATCGAGGAAAAGAGCGACCGGGCGATTATACGGTGGGGACACGACGTTCCGACAAAATCCGCTGGTGATGTCTATAGGCACATTATTTACAAATGGCGGGAAAGCGTACTGCCCGATTTTGACATACCGGATTTTGTTTATACAATGACCAGTTCTTCCGATCAGGACAGTGTCATTGATAATGATTTCGGTGAGTATATTTATGGCGTCGCGGCACTCGATCGCCTCAATAATGAAAGCAGCGTCGTTACCGCTACCGGTTCCGCCGCTCAGCCCGTAACATCGGTCCCGAAGACATTCCAGCTGGTGCAGAATTTCCCGAATCCTTTCAATCCCGCCACTACTTTCTCTTTTCAATTGCCTCAAGCCGAATTTGTTACCCTTAATATTTACAACCTGCAGGGACAGCTGGTGGCAACATTGGTGAATGATTTTTTAGCCCCGGGTCCGCACCACATCGGCTGGCAAGCCGGTCATCTCAAATCCGGGGTCTATCTGTACCAGTTACAGGTGGGCGAATTATCCCGGACACGAAAATGCATTCTGATGAAATAA
>OMKS01000781.1_pt1 | contig 29413 bp, 27 predicted proteins | sample 1674721 | NCBI WGS metagenome assembly OMKS01 (sample SAMN06264996, study PRJEB25208) | sediment metagenome | isolation source: hot spring sediment | place: USA: California | collected 2014-09-02 | reverse complement strand
AAACGTCGCCAGGCGGTGGTTTATTGCCGAAAATTTATTTTTTTAAGCCGGAGGTAAAGTAATGGACACCGTTGTGCCCTTATTGACCTCTGATTCGATCTGAATCCGGCCGTCCTGACGATCCAATATCCGACGTACAATGGTCAGACCCAGCCCTTCACCGCCGCAGCCGGGGCGGAGCTGGTGGAATATCTCAAACACTTTTTCCAGATGCTCGGCCGAGATGCCGACGCCGTTATCTTCTATCTGATAAAGACATTGTCCGTTGTCCCGGCGTCCGCGAATTCGAATCTTTGAGGGTTGATCGGGACGACGGTATTTGATGGCGTTGTCAATCAGATTTTCAAATATCTGTGTGATGAGCGTGATGTCGCCCCGGCAGGCCGGCAAATCGCCTTCCACCGAAATATCGATTCGGTTTTCACGGATGGTAAAACGCAGCCCGCTGAGGATGCCATTGACCAGCGTATTGATGTTGACTGTGGTGGGCTTGATCTGCGCGGTGCCAATGCGGCTCAGTCGCAGCAGCCCGTTGAGCAAGGTATTGGCTTTTTTGGTGCCGTTTTTGATGAAGTACAGCGATTCGGAGATTTCGCTGTCCAGGATGGGATCAAGTTTTTCGCGTGTCTGTCGGCTTAGCATGGCCTCATTGAGGATATCTTTAAGCGTCTCAACGCTTTTTTCCAATTCGCCGGCAAAACCGCGGATATTGACCAGCGGACTTCTCAGATCGTGCGAGGCAATGAACACAATGCTCTCGAGTTCTTCATTTTTGCTGCGCACCTCCTTGAGCAGTCGTTCTTTCATTTTTTCAGCCTGCTTGCGGTCGGTGATGTCGGTGATGAACCCCTCGATGGCCAGGATTTGGCCGTTGTGGTCGAAGACGCCGCAGCCTTTTTCCCAGAACCATTTGAGTCGGCCGGTTCGATCGCGAATGCGGTACTCGATCTGAAACCGTTCGCCGCGGCTGACCTGCCGGGAAATTTCCTGCCAGACATATTCGCGATCCTCCTGCACGATTAAATCGGCCCATGTCGCGATGCCGCGGTAAAATTCCCGGTCGGAGTAGCCGGTCAGTTCCTCGCAGCCCTGGCTGAGAAATTCCATCGGCCAGTCTTTGTCGTATTTGCAGCGATAGGCGATCCCTCGCAGATTGGCGAACAGTCGGGACATGGCCTGCTGATTTTCTTCGAGGTCGTTACGGTTTTTTTCGCGTTCAGTGATATCGTGTATGACGATGACGACGCCTTCGATGGCGCCGCTGCCGTTGCAGTGCGGATGATAAACGCCCTGAAGATAACGCAGGCCGTGTCGCTGAAGCTCAACCCACAGTTCAAAAGAAACCGTTTGCCCGGTGAAGGCTTTTTCCAGGCGTTCACAAATATACCGTTCAAAAAAATCCTGTCCGACAACGTCTTTGATGTGATGACCGATCACCTCATTTCGTGTTCGATATACCGCCTTCAGATAGGCGTCGTTGGCGGCGCGAAACACATAATCGGCATCGACAAAGACCATCTGATCTTCCGACAGCGATATAATGGTCTCATAGCGGCGCAGGGCGGATATGTCTTTTTGATGGGCTTGCAGTTCGCTCTGCAGTTGGACGGTGTGTCTGCGCACCTGAAGGCTGAGCATTCGATTCCAGACAAACACCGCCAGCAGCACTACGGCAAATCCGGCCAGAATGAGCAGCAAGAACCGCATATCGGCGCCTTTGTGTTCGAGCGGCAAGATCCACCGATTGACGATCGCATTTCGACGCGATGGGGGAATTTGTGCCATCGCCGCATTGAGGATTTCGACCAGTTCCGGGCGGTCGCTTCGACAGGCGAAACCAAGGACATAAGGATAGGCGGCGTTGCCGACAATGTGCAGGTTGGTGAATTTATTTTGCTGGATATACCAGCTTGCGCGAGCAATTTCGATGACCATCGCATCGGCCTGATTGAATGAGACGCGGCTTAGACCGATCAGCTCATCATCAACTTGCAATAGTCGGATTTGCGGATAATGCAGTGTTAAATATTCTTCGATTGCCGCACCGCGAACGACCGCGACGGTTTGATCGGCCAGATCGTCCAGTGTCAGCGGACCCTGGACGTCTTCGGTGGCAATTATTTTGTTTTCGAAGGTCAGGTAGGGGTCTGAAAAGTCAAATTCGCCCAAACGCGAGGGGGTCTTCTGTGCGGCGTAGATGACGTCAATCTCGCGGCTGAACGCGGCCTGCATCATCTCGTTCCAAGTGTCATAAAAGACAATATCGAATGAATAATTCAGATGCGTTTCGATTTCACGGATAAAATCAATGCACAAGCCGGTCAGCGTCCCGTCATCGGCATCGCGGAAAATCTGCGGCGGAATGGAAGTCACACCCATTTGGACAGGGAAGAGTTGGTCGTTCAGCCATTGCCGTAAATCAGGACTCAGGATATCCTGTTGTGATCCGGCAACGCCGCGCTCTCCCTGCGGGATGGCCTGGACGGACAAGCCGCTTGTCAATACACACAGAACCGCCACCCATACGCCGCGTCCCGTGCGGCAACGGAAATTCGATGTTCCTGTTTCCATAAGATTTTGCTGTTTTGCTCAAATTGGAACATCTCCTTCTCGAACTTGTCTTATTGTCCGCTATCAAGTCGGTCATGTCAATACTGATAAAGAACGTTTGGGAGAATTACCCAGAGATCAAGATAAATTTTTGCGAAAAGTGGGCAAATAAAGGTGTGGCAGAAAAAAAGCCAGACTCGCAACTTCTTTGCGACATCTGGCTTCGGAGGAGGGTGATGAAAAGTTTGGTTAATGGGCATTCGTTGTGTTACTCTATATATTATGACGTACAAAAGGGCAGGAGAGTTTGAGAATTTTTCAAAAATCCGCATATTTTTTTCCAGTTGGCTTTTTGCGTAGAAGTCGAAGTTCGGGAAAGGGGCTATGTGTTTTCTGTAACACATTATCATAAAATAAATTATGAATATTTGAGCAGAATATGCCCCAACTCGACGCCAATGTGGTTTGTTTTTATCATTATTATAAAAACGCATCCTCTTGATTCACAATTTCACAATACAAACGGAATTTTCAGTTTTTCAAATTTTTTGCTTGCAAAGAAACTACTGCTTACTAAAATAACTCGTAAAGTTAGATGTTTATCTAACAAATTTTGTTTTAAGTATGGTTTTTAGTAAATATTCATCATTTTGTAAAATGGAGGAGCTGCTATGGGGCAGATTCGAATGGATCCGAGCTGGTTTGACGGGCGATGGCGACCATCGCAGGCGCCTAACGGCGTTCGGCGGCAGTGGGAGCGACTGCAGCATTTGTCACAATTTCTTGATGAACACGAGCGGGTTCTGTTTGAGGCCGTGGCCGAGCAGGGCGGTCGGATCGGACGGTTGGCGCAACTGACCCGACGCAGTGCAACCAGTGTGAGACGACAAATTCGAGACATCGTTCATCGCTTGTCCAGACGCGAGCTGAATGTCCTGCTCAAACACCCGCAGGCGTTTACCGGCCTGGAGCAGGCGTGTCTGCGCGAGCACCTGGTGCGTAAACGACCGCTGGCACAGGTCGCTCGCGAACTGGGAACGACGGTCTATGAAGTGCGTAAAACCCTGGCCGCGGTCCGCGCCAAGACCGAACGGTTATGCAGGTCCGATCCATAACATCCCTTCAGGTTCAAAATTGACTTTCTCCTGTAGGTTGCTTATGACGCCCTCGAACGATGAATCGGATTATTCTGGAGATTGATAATGAACTTATTATATCGAGTGATGGTTTTCATGTATTTGTTTTGCGGGTCGTCGGCCTGGGCCGGCGAGGTGATTTTGGTCAATGGGGATCGTCTGAGCGGCACGGTGGATGCGATTGTGGGGGGCAAGCTTCAGCTTCGCTCGCCGCTGCTGGGCCAGGTCGAGATCGATATGATCCATGTGGATTCGATCAGCAGCGACGAGATTGTAACCGTGGTGCTCTCGGACGGCCGGACGGTGGCTCGGCGGCTTCGCGGGATTGAATCGCGGCGCGTGCAGCTTCAGGACGACCAGGGACGCATTGAACAGGCTGTTGAACTGGATCAGATCGAGGCGGTCAATCCGCCGCCGAAAGAAGAGCCAAAGTGGACCGGCAGCATCACCGGCGGCCTGACCTCCATCCACGGCAACACTTATCTGACCACGTCGTTTGAGCTGCGCGCCCGGCTGACCGAGAAGATGTTTACCAACTTCAGAACGATCTTTGACTACGACGCCACCCCGGCGCCGGGAAAAAGCAGCACGGATATCAAGCACATCCTCGGCGTCGGCTGGGACTTTTAGTTCTGAATTTTTAGTTTTTAGCGGGGAGTGGAATGGGGCTGTTTTTAATCGCTCCGTCCGCATAGGGCGGACACCTCCCCTTGACAGGGCAGGAGCCTATATCAGGAGCGCTTGTGCGACGGGGCTTTTGGAATTGCGGTAGGAGTGCGATGTTGTGATTGCATAAAGAAAGGAGCAGGGGTGATGTTTGAGTTAGAGGCGACCTGTGTCGGCCAAGGGTTTTGTAAATTGGGTCCGCGGGCACGTGAATTGATGCGTTTTTTCGGGATGACCGTTGACGGATTGCGTCGTCGTGCGGTGCGGTTTGGTTTGTCGCTGCGGCTGGAGGCGGGGCAGATCGTCTGTATTTCCGGTCCGAGCGGGGCGGGCAAAAGTCTGTTGCTGGATGCGTTGTATGCGCAGTCGCCGCCGGATGAGCGGATCCGCGTTGAATCGATTGCGCTGGAACGCGACAGGTCGGTGATTGATTGTGTCAACGGGCCGCTGAGTCGGTCGCTGGAGCTGCTCAGTCGAGCGGGGTTGAGCGATGTGCCGTGCCTGCTGCGTCCGCCGGCGATGCTCAGCAACGGGCAGCAGTGGCGCTATCGGCTGGCGCGGGCATGGATGAGCGGCCGGCAATTGATCTTTGCCGATGAGTTTTGCGCGTCGCTGGATGCGACGACCGCACTGGTAACGGCCTATCAAGCGCGTCGTATCGCAAACACATCGGGGCGTATTTTTGTGTTGGCCGGGTGCAGGGAGGATGTGCTGGTCGAACTGAGGCCGGACGTACTGGTGGTTCTCGGCGGTCGGGAGGCGGACGTCATTTATCAGAACTCAGGGCGCAATTCATCACGTTCTTAAGAAGACCATTCATTGTCAATCGGGCCTATCCAAGAGGAAGGAGCAGTGTGATGGCACACATCAAAAAACGGACCTATAACAAAAAATCCATTGAACAACGAATTGATGCGGCTTATCAGAAGGGCTGCCTGCTGTTGGCCAAAAGTATGCCCGCGGCGATTGAGAAGCTGATCCGGCTGCTGGAAGACGAAAACTCCGAGACGGCTCGCAAAGCTTGCGTGGATTTGATCAAGCTGGAACTGACTCAGCCGCGGCCAACACGGACGCAGGAGGAAACGAAACCGTCTGAACCGCTGGATCCGGAGCTGGCGGATCGATTGCTCAAGGCATTGGCACAAGAGTAGAGTGTAGAATTCAGAATTGAAAATTGGGATTGCTTTTTTTGCCGAAATTCCTATAATACTATCTTGCTAATTGAGCCTGTCGTTTTTTGTCGAATCGACGTTTTTGACAGCATTTTGGACATTAAAACCGACAAACCCAATGAAAAAACGTGTCCTTCACAAGACCCTTCATCTCAAAGAGATGATAACGCCGGAACAATTCACCAGGATTGACGCCGCATTTGCCCAAAATTACGGACTGGGTATTGAATTTACGGATACGGAGGGGCGGGAAATCCGTTCCTTGTGTTCACGAAGTTGTCAACGGGCGTTTTGCCGCCTGATACACGATTCCAAGGCGGGGGCTGGGCGGTGCCGTCAGGATAAGCTGCGGAGTCTGAATATTTCTATTGAGACCGGTCAGCCGTATATTACCCTTTGTCATGCGGGGATCGGTGTGGTGTGTGTGCCGGTGATGGATGGCGATCTGCCGCTGGGCGGCGCGTTTTTCGGCAAGTGCGTCTGGGAGCCGGTTGATGAGACGATTCGTCAGGATATCCGCAAACGGCTGCGGGGACTGCGATTCGGCGCCGGTGTGCTGGAGGAGGCTGTCAGCCGGCTGCCGGTGATCTCGGCCCGACGGATTCACGAGGCGGCCGAGTTTCTGTATGTTCTGCTGTATCAAATGACCGAACTTGACCCGCAGGTGGTGCAATGGCGCCGCCAGCGTTCGCAGCAGCAGGCCAAAATCAGCGAGGTCATTCAGGACAGCAAACGCTTCGGTTCGGAAGAAACCTATCCATATGAGCTGGAATGTCAGTTGATCGCCAAGGTCAAGCTGGGCGACCGCACGGGCGCCAAAGAAATTCTGAATCTGCTGCTGGGCAAGATTCTGTTTCACAATCCCGGCCATGTCAACCTGCTCAAGGCGCGTCTGGTGGAACTGCTCAGTGTGTTGAGTCGAGCGGCGGCACAGGGCGGGGTCGATATCAATATGCTGCTGAGCAAGAATCTGGAGTATATTGATACCGTCCTGACGCTCGATACGCAGGAAGACTTGTGCATCTGGATCAGCCGGGCGCTGGATGAGTTCATCGAAAGCGTTTACAACTCGCAGGACGCCCAAAAAATCTCCCAGCTCCGACCGGCGATGGAGTATATGCAGTATCACTTTGACCAGCCGCTGACACTGGAAGACATTGCCCGGCAGGCGCATCTGAGTGTGTCGCGTTTGTCGCATTTGTTCAAAGAGCAAGTGGGGATCACGGTGATCGAATACTTGACACATATCCGCATCAATCAGGCCAAACATCGACTCATCGTCGGCGACCGCAATTGTACCCAGATTTGTTTTGAGGTCGGCTACAACAACCAGAGCTATTTTACCCGCATTTTTAAGCAGGTCGTGGGAATGACGCCGCGGCAGTTTCGTCTGGAAAACAAGCGTCCATAACGCGGATTCGGCGGGCGGTGTGCACTTTTTGCGGCCATTTCGCGCAACCGACAGGAATTCCGGTTGTGTTCAGGCGGCCAAACACGTAAGATACAGTATCGTTAAGGGATGAAAACGTTTTTTTCAGGAGTCATCGAATGGATATTTTTGAGTTTGCGATTCAAATGGAGAAGGACGGGGAGGCGTTTTATCGCGATATGGCGGGCAAGATTCACGAAAAGGGGGTCAAACAAATCCTGAATATGCTGGCCGAGGACGAAGTCAAGCATGCCAGGGCGCTTGAGCAAATCCGCTCGCGCACTACCGAGATGGCGGATACGGACATTCTTGACAAAGCCAAAAATATTTTTGTTCGTATGAAAGACTTTCAAGAGGAATTTGACTTTGATCACAGCCATGAGGCCTTATATCGTCAGGCGATGAAGATTGAGCAGGACAGTATCGATTTTTATCTGGATCGCGCCGATCAGGTCGAAGAGACGTCGCACAAGGCGCTGTTCCTTCGTCTGGCCGAGGAAGAAAAAAAACACTATCGCCTGCTCAGCGGCCTGGTGGATTTTGTCAGCCGGCCCCGCACATGGCTGGAAAACGCCGAGTTTTATCATATGGAAGAGTATTAAAGCAACTTGTTTGCACAAAAAAGCCATGCTCCGTTCGACAGAGCAGGGCTTTATGGTTACCCTCCGATTGGACCTATTCGGTATCTCTTTTGATTCGTGTTTGGGGCGAACGCGGCGAGGGGACGTGGGTTTCTTCCAGATAACGCTGTTCATCGGCCGAGAGGAACGGCGAGGTAATGACGCGGGGCGTAATAAAAATCACCAGCTCGCTGTTGACGGTGCTTTCGCCTTCAAAACGGAACAATCCGCCCAGCAGGGGCAAGTCGCCGAGCAGGGGGATTTTGTTTTTCTGTTGGCGTACATCCTGTTTTTTCAGACCGCCGATGACCACGGTCTGGCCGTCCTGAATCAGGGCGGTGGTCAGGGTCTCGCGCGTGGCGATGATCGGCTGGGGCGAAACGTTGGCGTTGCCGGTCGTGAGCACGTCGCCGGTGCGCACGCTGAATTTGGGATTGAGCTGGAGCCGGATCAGCCCGTCGCGCGTCAGATGCGGAATCACGCGCAACTGCACCCCCACGTCGCGAAACTGGGTGGTTCCGATTTGTCCTCCGGCGCTGGTTTCGGTCAGTTCCTGATAGGGGATTTCCTCGACGATTTTGATCTCGGCCTGCTGATTGTTCAGCACGAGGATGCGGGGGTTGGCCAATAGTTTGGCGCGGATGTCTTCCTGCGAGGCCCGCAGCGCCGCGTCGATGTTGATGCTGCTGTTCAGGATGCCGTAACGCAGCAGCGACGTGGTCGATGTGTTGCTCGTGTTGCCGGCAAAGGCGCCGGTCAGATGCGGGTTGGTTACGCTTTCGCGAACGACATTGCCGAGCGTATCGTATTGATTGCCGAGCGTGCCTCCCATTTCGGGCGGATCGCCGAAGCTGGTTGCGGTGCCGGCCTGCCATTGAATGCCGATGTCCAGACTGTCGGTACTGGTGACGTCGTAAATTCGCGCTTCGACGAGAATCTGCGGCGTTACGCGATCGATTTCTTCAATGAATGCGTTGACGGCGTTGATCTTGCTTTCCATATCCGTTACGATGATGTTGCTTGTGCCCGGATTGGCGGAAATCGACCCTAATTCGGAGATGAAGCCGCGCAGCGCGCGTTCGACTTCGGCGACGTCGGCGTAGGTGATGCGATAGACCCGGCTGATGAGTCTTTCGCGTGCCTCAAAGACTTCTTCTTTGGGCACGACGCGAATCATATGATCCGTTGCCACATAGCCGAAGCCGTGCACTTCAAGAATGTTGTTCAGCGCCTCGCTGAGCGGGATGTCTTTGAGCACGGCGGTCACTTTGCCCTGAACCTTGGGACTTTTGATAATGTCCACATTCGCCTGTTCGGCCAAAATCATCAGGACGTCGTCGATGTTGGCGTCTTTGAAGTCCACACTGATAATCTGCTGCATTCGTTTTTGCACCGGACTCATCAGGGCCGCATGGCTCTGGGGCGCTGCGTTTTTTTCGACGGCCTCAATCGGCGTCATAAAGCCGACCAGCGTCAGTGTCGCCGCCAGGGCCGCGATGTATCCTCTTTTGTATCTGTTCATTTTTTATCCTTGTCGAATGTATTCCGTATTAACAATGCCTGTCTGCGACTTCTTGCAACGTCCGTATTCTGACGTTTATATCGTGATGGCTATTGAACGCTTTGAGTCCATCGTTGTCCGTCTTTTTCAAACTCAACGAGACGGGGCGAGATACGAACGATTTTGGCGCCGTTGACGAATTGTCCGACCAGCACCACCTGTTCATTGATGATGGCCGAGGGCTTTTCGCTGCTATAGACGATGCCCTGCACGGTCCATTGCGGCACGGCTTCGGTCGATTCGCTGCCTGTCAGTATGATCGCGGGTTCCGGCATCACCAGCGGATCCCGCAGCGTCGCCGGCAGCGGTTCGGGAAACGTCCATGTGTCCGGATCGATCGGCTTGGGGGTTTTAGCGGAGGGTTCGATTTCCTGATCCGGATCGGTCTGTGTGGTGTTTGAAGTCGCCCCGCCGATGCCGCCGAGCGTCACCGTCAGCGTCGCAACGAACACGACGCTCAAAACGGCGACAAGCATGATCATGACTTTTTGTCGGCGTTCGGTCGCGTGGGAATCGTCGCGTTTTTTTGTTTTGGTCAGGGATCGGACGGCGGTTTTGAGCCACGACGGCTCGGTTGTGCAGGCCGCTTTCGGTACGGGTTTGGGACGAGACGCACAGGGAGCCGAAGGGGGTGTTTGGCTCTGCGCTGTCGGGGCAGACGGCGACGATGACGGCGCGGCGGACGGCTCGTCGTCCATTAAACGGCGCAGCACCGAGCCGGATCGCGCCGAGGGATTGTCCGGTCGCGGCACGCCGTCAAAGATGGAAGACACCTGTTTGTGAAGCCCGGATTTGCTCATAGTCTATCTCTTTCGCTAATTGGGTATATTCGGTCGCGCCTGAACTGCACGGGTCGTATGTGAAGATCGACTGGCCGGCGCCGGGCGCCTCAGCCAGACGGATACAGCGATGAATCACGGTTTGAAACACCAGGTCGCCGAAATACTCGCGCATTTGCTGTTCGACCTGTCGGGCCAGCAGCGTCCGTCGTTCGGCCAGGGTCAACAGGATGCCGCCGACCTGAAGTTCAGGATGAAACCGCTGACGCACGACATCGACCGTCTCCAGCATTTGACGCAGCCCTTCAATCGCATAGTAATGCGTCTGAACGGGGACAATGATTTCCGCGGCGGCGACCACGGCATTGAGCGTCAGCAGACTCAGCGACGGCGAACAGTCGATAATGCAGTAATGATAGCGTTGCCGGACGGCTTCGAGTCGGTCGCGGAGCACATATTCACGATCATACAGGCGGGTCAGGTGCGATTCGGCGCCGCTGAGCAGTACGTTGCTCGGCGCAACGTCCAGGGTTCCTATCGGCGAAGCGCACACCACCAGCGGCAGCGGGACTGACGGATTGAGGATCACATCGAAGATGGTTCGTTCACACTCTTGCGGCGTCAGTCCCATGGCCAGGGTGGCGTGCCCCTGCGGGTCCAGATCGATCAGCAGGGTGCGATACTCCTGCCGGGCCAGGGCCGCGGCCAGATTTACGGCCGTGGTCGTCTTGCCGCATCCGCCTTTCTGATTGGTTATCGCTATCGTTCGCACCGATACGGGTCCTTTGGCACAGCGGTTTAGGGAATCGCCTGAGCGCGTTGCGCCGTTTCGGCGGGGCGCTCGTTGCGGATCAGATACGAAAGCATCATTTGGACGGCGGCTCGACGGTCATCCTCGTCGCTTCGGCGCAGTTCAATCGATTCGACAAACAACGCCGGCCGATGTCGTTCCAGGCCGTTGATAAACGCCGCCACATTCGGATAATCGGCGACAAATTCCACGGTCAGCCAGCCTTCGGCAATGCGCCGGTTTGTTTCAATCGTTTTTTCGGGGGTATGCTCGGGGAAGCGCGTCTCAAATTGTTTCAATCCGAGCGACTTTGCCAATTGTCCTACCTGAAATATCAGCGTCGATTCGTCCGCGGCCGGACAACTGAAGGTATCGAGGGTGGTTTTTGCCTGTTCAAGCCGGTTGCGCATTTGCTGTCGGGTTTCTTCGCGAGCGGCGTTACGGGCCAGGGCCAGTTGTTCGCGGGTCTGGAGCACATTGATTTGCGCCTGCCGGATAGCCGCCGCCTGCGGCGCGCCGAACATCGCCGACCCGGCAATCACGGCTCCGATGCAGACCAGCCAAACTACCCCGATGAGGATATTCCAGACAGACGGTTTATGTTTCATAAGCGACTTACCTCTGTTCTTTCAACAGCAGTTCGATTTCATAGAACATGGCTTTTGTTTCGTTTAGTTCGCGCTGCTGCCGCGATGTGGTGCGTATCTCGCGAACCAGCGGCGCCAGCGCCGGCGAATGGTTCAGCCGATTTAGAAAGGTCTGGACCGCCGTATCGGTGTCCGTGCCTTCAAAGCCGTACAGCGCCAGCCGCAGCGTTCGATTGACCACCGGCTCAAAACGGACCTTGCCGCTGTCTTCGTCTTCGATTCGTTCGCGCCGTCCGTTTCGTCTGAATTGGATTTCGCGCAGGACGATATCCGGCGGCAGTTTTTCAGCGATCTCGACCAGCGCCGTCGAGGCGACCAGTCGATAACGCAGCAAACACCCAATCTCCTCAATCAATGTGGACAGGTCGCTGAGTTGTCCGCGAAGTTCGGTCAGGACGCGAATGTCGTCGGTGTAATCGATTAACTGTGCTTCGACTTCGGCGGCGGTTTGCTGAAGCGCTTCTGCTTGAAGGCGTCCGCGCTGCAGATCGGCGGCAAAGGCGACCGTGGCCCCGACCGGTATCAGCAACATCGCCACCCGCAGCGCCGCGCGTTTCAGATTGACTCGGCGGGGGCGTCCTTTTCCTTGCAGCAAATCGATTTCAAACATGGCTATATCGTCCTCATGGCAAGACCCGTCGCCGCCGTAAAGGCGGGGCCTCGGGTATTCAGCAGATCGGCGCCGGGTATTCCGGCGTCCACGTGAATCGTTTCAAAGGGGTCAAAGACTGCCGTTTCGGTTGGCAGTGCGTCGCAAAGCAGCTCCACCAGCAAGCTGATTTGCGCGCCGCCGCCGCACAGATAGACCTTCTGAACCGACTGTCCTTTTTCACGAGAAGCGTAATACTTCAATGTTTCATTGATGCTCATCACCAGTCCGCGGGCGGCATGGTGAAACGCCATCAGCATGTCGTCTGGGATCGGCTTTTTTGATGCGCCCCACAACCTATCCCGCACCGTATCGGGGTCGGATTTGAGGGTCTGGCAAATCTGTTCGATGATCGTTTGAACGCCCATATTCAAATCCCGCACAAAGGGAAGGCCGTCGGCGCCGAGCAGAATGATATGGGTAGAATGCCGTCCGATATCAATCAACGCCGCGGTATGATAGCGGTCCAGATCGTCCAGCGCCGACAAACAGTTCAGCGCCGCCAGTCCGTCGGCGTCGATCAGGGCCGTTTTGGCGCCGGCTTCTTTGACCAATCGGCATCGCTCGCTAATGGTCTGTTCGACGCCGACGACCAGGACGCCGCTGAGTTTTTTCGGCGTTTGGCCCTCGCCGGTCGCCGATTCGAGCAATTGATAATCCAGCACGCTGCTGCGCATATCCATCGGGCACACCTGCTGGGCCTCAAAATGAACGGCTTTTTCAATTTGGGATTGCGGCATCATCGGAAACGAAAAACCGCGAACCACGACATCCGGACCGGCCAGGCCGCAAACGACATGGCGAACCGAGATTGCCGAGGTTTGTTTGATGCAGTCGCGCAGCGCATCGAGGGTATGGGCATACTGCCCGGCTTTGTCTTCGGGATCAAAAGGGGCGATATCCGCCCAGGCTGCGCCCGTTGCCGACCAGCCGGTTGTCCCAGGTCGCAGCGCCACCAGTTTGACGGCGCCGGAGCCGATGTCCAGGCCGATATGCCCGCGTTGAGCCGGTTTGAAGCATTGTTTTAATAGCCGCATCTGTCAGACCTTTCTGATGACTCAGTCGTCCTTTGAGGCCTTCTTTGGTTTTGTCTATTGTCTCAACTGTTTCTATCGGATCAGCGGGCGTTGCACTTAACCGGCATTTTACTGCCGATCATTGAACGCTATGTTGCCGCCGCCGGCTTAAATCTCTTCCCAGCGCACGACCGCAAATCGTATCGCCTCGTCGGTTATTTTGACTTCCTGGAGGGCCTTGTCATAATACACATTGCCGCTGTTTTTCAGCTCAAAGTTGTCCGCAATGATTGAACCGTAGGCGTTGCCGCCGTTGTGCAGGGTCACAACGGCGTTCGGGGCATAAACCGCACCGTAGAAATCGGTGTCATTTTTCAGGTTGATTTCTTGGTCGTCGCCGATTCCATAAAGCTTGAATTTGGATGGCGTCAGACTTTCATTGTTGACGCCGGAGGCGTTTTTGGCGTCAAAATCGCCCGCCAGATACATCTTCAGCGAACCGTTCTGACTAATGACGATTTCGGCGCTGTTGCCGAGCGAGACATCACCAGCTACCACCAGCACACAATCGCCTTCGACTTTCAGTTGTCCCCCGATTTCGACGCCGCTGTAGATGCCGCTGTCCGAAGCGGTCAGGATGAGGGTTCCTCCCTTCTTTTTGTCAGACAGCAGTCCCTGGTTGCCGCCCGGCAGCGTCGGCGCGCTGACCGGATCCAGCGGCGGCTCAAACAGCAGGGTGAACATTTCGCCTTTGACGTCGCTTCGGTTTTTCGTGTCCACCACGACATCCGGATCGCCGCCCGGACCGACATAGACATCGCCATAAACTTCCACATTGTTTTTTATATCAATGCTGCCTTTTTTATTGCTGAGCGTACCGATGTCCGCCCGTAAATTCTGCTGCGACAGATCCGCCGAGTTGAATCCCTTGACCGTCGATTTGCTTTTCAGTCCGAGATCCTGCCGCGAAAGCACCGCATAATTCATTGCAAACGGGCTGGTCAGTTTGACCGTGGCCCGAACGGTGCGCGTTGCGGTTCCCGACCGCCCGACGGAGGTGATGGTATATCCGATCGCCGGCGCGCCGCTGGATGTGACCGTATAGTGGGCGTTGACGCCGGCCAGCGGTTCGGCGGTCCAGGTCGGCAGGTCATTGATCGTCCACAATCCGGCCTCAAGCGCTTTGTTCATCACGTACAGCGCCCGTTCAATGCCCGCTTCGGCGGCGTAATAGGCGGCGATATCGGTGCTGCTGCTGATGGAACGCAGACGTGCATCGCGTCCGATCTGCAGCATGGTCATCCCGCTGATCGACAGCAGCAGCATCAAAATCACCACCAGTCCCAGTGCGGCGCCGCAGCGCGGCTTTGAGCGGTATGGTTTGTTGCGTCGAATCGTCTGCATCGTTTATCCTTCAGAAGTTATGCCGTACCGAAGAACAGATCGACGGCGGCAGGGCGTCGTCCAGATAGTGAAGGACCATCTGCACCGCCTGCCCCTGCACCTCGAACCGCACATCGGCCACTTGGGTCGCCGCCGTAAATTGCCGAACCGGTTGGCTGTCGTCCGGCAGCCAGGCGTCGGGACGCATCCGGCCGTACTCGATCATAAAATCCGTACCGGACAGATAAAACCGGGCATAGTGTTCCGGTATGTCCGCCGTTGAGCCGGACTGCCAGTAATACAGTTCAAGCGATCGGTTGTCTGTCCCCAGCACCGCTTTGCGATAGGTGGCTTTTCGGCAGATGCTGTCAAATGCGCGATGGACGGTAAACGTATCCACCGCTTCCTGCCGATAGACGCGCCCGAACAGCGTTGTCCAGTGCTTCTGTCCGTACACCATCAGCGTGCCGACGATCAGCGCGACCATCCCAACGAGTACGGCGCCGGTGACCAGCTCGATCAGGGTAAAACCTCGTCTGTGCTGTAAGGTATGGATCGTTTTCATCGTGTCTTATCGACTGCCATAAGCGGAATATCGAACTTCTCGCGCCGTCTCGTCCAGCGGTCCGGCCTGGTAATCCGCACGCCAGGCCGCGGCCACATTCAGGACGCGCGGCTTGTCTTCCGTGGCCTCGCTCCAGAAGCAGGTCAGATAATAATGCACATCATCAATCTGTACCTGATAACGCCCCAATACGCGGAAGGATCGGTCCAAAGCGTCCGGCGCCGCCGGCCCGATTGGTGATGGAGTCATCGCCGGCGAGGTCTGCCACCATGTTGTCGGATCGTAATCGGACGAGCCGCCCAGTCCTTTCCAGCCGTCCAGCACCAGTTTGGCCAGTCGGGCAGCGGCGGCCTGGGCTTCGGCGTTGCGCACATCGCGCGCGGCAACGTACTGATACCCCAGCGACCCGACCGCCAAAATGCTCAAAATCAGCGTCGCCAGAATCAGCTCCGTCAGGGTAAATCCGTTTCGGGGCGTTGTTCTGTCTGATTGATCTGGTGTTTTCATCATAATCCGAAATCCGAAGCCTTGCCCTCGGCGAGCCGCCGGTTGTCCGGCAGCGCCGCGATCAGGCGATGCGATAAAAAAGCGGAGAAGGTCCCTCCTGCTCCGCTTTTTCGGTTCTCGTCTTCAGGCCGCCTTTATTGCCAGGAGCCGTCGGCGCTGAGTGTTCGCGTGCCTGACGGGGCGTTGGACTGGCTGCCGGTCACGCGAACGGTCGCGATGCCGTTCTCATCGACCGCCAGAATGCGATAGTCGCCGGCGCTGAAATAGGTGCCTTTCAGGTCTTCTTCGGTAAAGCCCAGCGCCGTTCTTCGTGCATTGTTGCTCAGTGCGCCGATCAACCCGTCGGCGCTGCCGGTTTCGGCGAACCGCACCCGCACGGCCGAGCGAATGGTGCCGGCGGTCGCATGCGCCTCGGCCCATTTGGCCGATTCGACCCGACCTCGCATCAGCGGTACTGACGCCGCGGCCAGAACGCCGACAATCAGAATCACAACCATCAGCTCGATCAAGGTGAATGCTTTTACGTGTTTCATTGCAACAACTCCTTAAAAAAGTAAATGTTCATTCGACGATTTTTGTTTTTCTATCGTCTTTTATCGTCGCGTTACGAAACCGGCGACTTAACCAGAAAGTTCATAATTTTTTTGACCCGATAATAGCGCCCTTGAATTTGTCTTTTTCAGGACGCCGACATGGAAAACAGCGGCATATACATCGCCAGCAGCACCACCAGCACGATGGCGCCGACCGAGACAATCAGAATCGGTTCGAGCAAACTGAGCAGCGAGCTGATCAGCAGATCCACCTTGCGCGCGTAGTATTCGCTTGTTTTTTCGAGCACATCGGACAATGAACCGCTTTCTTCGCCGATGCGCACCATTTTGACGGCCACGCCCGGAAAAAATCCTGACATTTCCATACTCTGAGAAATATTGACGCCTTTGGTCAGGCGGTTGCGTGTGTCCAGTACGCCGCGGCGAAGAATGTCATTGTTGGTCATTCCCGCCAGAATGGTAAAGGCGTCGATAATCGAAACGCCCGATGCGACCAGCGTGCCGAGCGTTCGACAAAAGGTGGCCACAAAGGCCATCTTGATAATGCTGCCAAAAACCGGCGTCTTGAGCGTCAGCCTGCACAGCCGTGTATTACCGGAGGGGGTTCGTGAGTACAAAAAGACGGCCACGGCCGCGACGACCAGGCCGGTGAGCAGAAACGGCATATTTCGCATCAGCGTTTCATAGACCGCCATAAACCCGCGGGTAAAGGCCGGCATATCGTCTCCCAATTCGTCCAGCATCAGGGAAAAACGGGGGATAATCAGCGTCATCATCACCGTGACAATCAGGACGATAAAGCCCGTGACGAACAGCGGATAGGCCAGCGCGCCGCGGACTTTGCGAACGAGCTTGTCGCGATTGTCGTAGTGCTCGGCCAGCCGTTCAAGGGTCGCGGTCAGCGATCCGCTCGAATCGCCGGCGGCGATCATCGCGCAGCCCAGCCGACCAAATATTTTTTCGTAAACCGCGATGCTGTCGGCCAGCGGTTCGCCGCGCTCCAGTCGAACGGCGATGTCCTTGAGCGCCGATTCAAACGTGCGGTTGGGCATCTCATCGGCAATGGTGGTAATGGCGCTGATAATCGGCAGGCCGCCGCCGAGCATCGTGGCAAGCTGCCAGCAAAACGCCGACAAGTCCTGAGATTTGACGCGACGGCCGGCGGCCGGTGCGTTTTTGTTTTTGGGCGCTGCGGTTGCCTCTTCGAGCGAGACCGGCGTTAACTGCTCCTGGCGCAGCAGCGTCAATACCTGCTCTTTGCTCTCGGCGGTCTTGACGCCCTGCTTGCAGGCGCCGTCCGAATCCCAGGCGGTATAGGCATACGTCTTCATTGAACAGTTTGTATTCCGATATTCGACAAGCGGATTTCGTTACCTGACTTCTAATATTTTTTTATAAAGGTTAAAAAAGAAAGAAACATCTATTTTTAAATAACCGCTGTATGTGTCGTCTTTTTTGAGTAGAAGGTTTTGTCTTCTCAATAAAAAACTTTGCTGCTGTTGGGCGCCATTTTCCTGTTCCGATAAAAATACAAGTCGTCATACAGCGATTGGGTTCCGGAGCGGATATTTGCCTTTTTCACGGGTCGCCGCCTGAAATCCGAAAAAGGCTCAAAGCGATGATGCGGTTCCGGAGCGTCCGATAAGCGACGGCACTTTCATAGCCGTATTGAAAAGTATGAGCTGTTGTGGTATAATATGGCAATAAGTACCAGTACCATTTATTTGGAGAAAGGGTGGCTGATATGAACAGAGATAAGATCGCGTCAAATTCTCTCAATACGGCGCCGTGTTCGGAGAATGCCGCACAGGATGTTTCAGACCCGCCGACGCTTCTCGGCTGGGAATGGCTTGATCGACCGGCGATGCTTGTGACCGCCCTCGGTGTAGCGGGACTGCTGCTGTCCTGGGCCGGACAGACAGTCCAGCGGCTGTTCTTTTTTCGGTTTCCGCCGCCGTGGGCATGTTGTATTCTTGTCCTTGGGGGATTGTCGCTGTGGGTGATCGCGGTCTGTGCCGAACAGGCGCGTCGCGACTATCGACCCCAATCGGATCCATCGCCGAAAAGCTGGCGAAATTTTTGACCGACGTCTTCGTCGTCATTAACGGTCTTCGGCAAACGTGACGCGCAGCACTTCTTCGGGGGTGGTCAGGCCGGCCAGCATTCGTGAGACGCCGCTGGAGAACAAATCGCCCCAGCCTTTGGAGCGGGCGGCGCTGCGCATCTGCGATTCTCGGGCGCCGGCGGCGATGGCTTCGCGCATCTCGGCGTCCATCGGCAGAAATTCAAAGATGGGCAGTCGCCCTCGATAGCCGGTGTTGCTGCAATGCGGGCAGCCTGCGGCTTTATAGAGTTTAGCGCTGTCCAGTTGCTCGGGCGTCAAATGCAGCTGCTGTACCAGTTTTTCATCCGGCGTCAGCGGCTGACGACATTTTTCACAGACCCGCCGCACCAGGCGCTGGGCAATCACCAGATTCAGCGTGGAGGCCAGCAGATACGGCTCCAGTCCCATATACACAAACCGGCTGATGGCGCCCGGAGCGTCATTGGTGTGAAAGGTGCTGAGCACCAAATGACCGGTCAGCGAGGCCTTGATGGCGATTTCCATTGTTTCTTTGTCGCGGATTTCGCCGATGAGAATGATGTCCGGGTCCTGTCGCAGAATCGACCGCAGACAGGCGGCAAAGGTCAGTCCGATGTCCGGTTTGACCTGGGTCTGGTTGATGCCGCGCTGACGATATTCGACCGGATCTTCCACGGTCGTGATGTTTTTGCGAGGATCTTTCAGGGCGTTCAGCGCCGAATAGAGGGTGGTGCTTTTGCCGCTGCCGGTCGGGCCGGTCACGATGATGATGCCGTGCGGCTGTTTGAGCGTCCGGGTGAACTGTTCGAGCATCATCGGCTCCATACCGAGGCTCGACAGGTCGTGATTGACGGCGGTTTTGTCCAGAATACGCATCACGATTTTTTCGCCGTAGATCGTCGGCAGCGACGAGACGCGCACGTCAATGTCTTCGCCGTCGCTGCGGCGGATTTTGAATCGTCCGTCCTGCGGCAGCCGACGTTCGGTGATGTCCATTTTCGACAGTATTTTAATGCGCGCCAGCACCGCCGACTGCATTTTCCGCGGCGGCGGTACGATTTCGGTCAGCATGCCGTCCACCCGCATTCGGATGAGCATATCCTTTTCCTGCGGCTCGATGTGAATGTCGCTGGCGCGGCTTTTGGTGGCGTGGCGCAGCATCAAATCCACAAATTGCAGTACCGGCGCGTCATCGGCGCCGATACACTCGTCGAGGTCCCCGTTAAGGGCGTCTTCCAGTGAATGATCGTCAGCGGATGCCAGTTCATTTTCGGTTTCCACCAGGTCATGCAGTTTACGGACTTCGGCGTCGGTGCCGTGATAGACGAAGTCAATGGCCCGCTGAATGGCGGTTTCCGAGGCAATGGCTTTCAGGATCGGACGTTTGAGTTTGACCGAGACGGTGTCGATGGCCACCACATTCAGCGGATCGACCATCGCGACCAGCATCTTGTCTTTCCGCTGGCCAATCACGACCAATCCGAATCGTTTGGCGATATTTTCGGGAACACCGCGCGCCGCCTCCTTGTCAATGACGGACAAGTCATCCAGCTCAAGGTAATCGACCGAAAGGAACCCCGCCAATGCCCGGGTCAGTTGGTGATCAGACACGTACTTCATCTGTACGAGCGTCTGTCCCAGACGCCGGCCCGTTCGTTTCTGTTCGCTCAGCGCAGACTGAAGCTGTTCATGGCTGATCAGACCTTCTTCGACAAGCCATTCTCCCAGAAGCAGGTGATTGTGATCGACCTGTTTCGAGGCGCTTTGCAGTATATCGGTTCCCATAGACCTCCTTGTGTTCCATCATCGAAACGAATGCGGCGTGATGGCCGCCGCAGGGTTTTTTCAACAATTAGCCAATCTCGGTCGCGGCTGTTTTCGTCGCAGGCCGACCGGCGTATTTTTCAGCGACCGCCGCGATCTGTTCGATATCAATGGGTTTGCACAGAAAATCATCAAACAGGCTATCGATGCGTTCTTTTTCGCCGGGGTCCAGCGTCAGCATCGACAGCGCCACAATCGGAGTCTTGACGCCCTTGTCTCGCAGCGTCTCGGTCGCCTGATAACCGTTCATTCGCGGCATTTTCAGATCCATTACGATCAGGCTGTAGCGTTTGGCCAGCGCCATGTCAACGGCCTGCTGTCCGTCTTCTGCGGTATCGACGAAATAGCCTTTGGTTTTGAGCATCAGACGCAATACCGTGCGGTTGGAGGCCTGATCTTCAACCACCAAAATCGGCGCAGGGCCGTCGTGTCCGGTTTCGGCTCGGTTCCCGTCGGGATGCGGCGATGCCGGCGGCGGTTGCGATTTCGGCGTCAGTTCGGCGTAGTCGGCTTGCTCGGCCGGGATCATCAGCGAAAATGTGGAGCCTTTGCCTGTGCGGCTTTGAACGTCCAGGACGCCGCCCAGTAATTCGACAAGCTGGCGCGTCAGCGGCAACCCGGCCGTGACCGACAGTCCGCTGTTCATCATCGTGAACATTTCCGCGTGAACCTGCTCTTCGACCGCCGGCGGCTCAAACAGCGTGGCCAATTGCGCTTCATCAATCCCCTGTCCGCTGTCGGTGACGTCAAATCGCACAAACGCCTGGCCGTCTTTGTTCTCCGTTCGAACGGCGACGCGAATAAATCCTTCGGACGTATATTGAATGGCGTTATCGGCCAGATTGATCAGACACTTCAAAAGCCGGTCGCTGTCGGTCAGAATCGCGTCCGGCAGCGGTTGTTCCGTATGAACTTCAAAATCCAATGCTTTATCCATTGCGGCCGGACGCACCGCTTGATCCAGACGACTCAGCAACTCTGAAATGGAACAGGGCGTGTGAACCAACTGGAGACGCCCTGATTCAAGACGCGCCCAATCCAATACTTCGTTCACTAAATCGGAAAGCTCTTTGCCCGCCTGGTTGATCTCTTCGGCGTACTCCCGATGATCCGGCGGCAACGATTCGGACAAAAGAAGGTCGCTGAATCCTATGATGGCGTTTGACAGCGTGCGGATTTGATAAGCCATATTGTCAATGAGCCGTCCCTTGGCCCGGAGTGCGGCCTGTTGCTGACGGTTCATTTGACGCAGCGAGTCAATGGATTCCGGCGTTGATGAGCCGCTCAAAGACGCATTGAGATTATCCATAATTTGTTTCCTTCATAAAGTTCTCTTTACTTGTTATTCCCTGATTCATATCCTCCACCGTATCCCGTGTTCCGTGTCGTCATAAATTCCTGTTCAATTAACTCAAATTTGATTATCGCCCCTAAATTTTGGGGCACAGGTCGCTGCTCGTTGCTTTCACGCACAGAATAGGCGCCCCCAACACAATGCCAGAAGGTTCACTGTCGGTCTGTCAATTCTGCCATTATGGCACAAAGCCAACTCTTTTAATTGACGGTAACCTGTTTTTATATAAGGACTTAAGGTGTATTCGTTGAGTTCTGGCACATCGTTTGCATAACTTAAACTGTATTCGTGTGTGAAAACGATATCGTGAATTCAGATATAGGAGTCAAAAATGGCAAAGATTATCGGCATTGACCTGGGCACGACCAACTCGGTTGTCGCCGTGATGGAAGGCTCTGCGCCGAAGGTGTTGATTAACGCCAGCGGGTTGCGTCTGACGCCGTCGGTGGTGGCCTTTACGGACAAGGGCGAACGTCTGGTCGGTCAGTCGGCCAAGCACCAGCAGGTGACCAATCCGGAAAATACCATTTATTCAATTAAACGGTTTATGGGACGTCGCCATCGCGAGGTCAGCGCCGAGGAAAAGATCGTTCCCTACCAAGTCATCGGCAATCCCGAGGAACTGGTCAAGGTCAGCGTGCGCGGCAAGGAATATACGCCGCCGGAAATCTCGGCGATGATTTTGCAGGAATTGAAGAAAACTGCCGAGGACTATCTCGGCGAAAAGGTTGAACAGGCGGTCATTACCGTGCCGGCCTATTTTAACGATTCCCAGCGTCAGGCCACCAAGGACGCCGGGACCATTGCCGGTCTGAAGGTCGAGCGGATCATCAACGAGCCGACCGCTGCGGCGCTGGCTTACGGACTGGAAAAGAAGAAAAACGAGAAGGTGGCCGTCTTTGACTTTGGCGGCGGGACATTCGATATTTCCATTCTTGACATCGGCGATAACGTCTTTGAAGTGCTCAGCACCAACGGCGATACGCATCTGGGCGGCGATGATCTGGATGAGGTGCTGATCAATTATCTGGCCGATGAGTTCAGGAAGACCGAAGGCATTGACCTGCGGAAAGACCCGATGGCCCATCAGCGTCTCAAAGAGGCCTCCGAAAAGGCCAAGTGCGAGCTGAGTACGCAAGTAGAAACAACGGTCAATCTGCCGTTTATTACCGCCGATACGTCCGGCCCCAAGCATTTGAATATTGCGATCACGCGCAGCAAGTTTGAAGCGCTCTGTGAAACGGTCTTTGAACGACTCAAAGGGCCATGTTACAAGGCAATTGAAGACGCCAAGCTCTCGGCCAAAGACATCGATGAAATCCTGCTGGTCGGCGGTTCGACCCGCATTCCGAAAGTTCAGCAGGTTGTGCAGGACATCTTCGGCAAAGCGCCCAACAAAAGCCTCAACCCGGATGAGGTGGTGGCAATCGGTGCGGCCATTCAGGGCGCGGTCCTGGCCGGCGATGCGGGCGTCAAAGACATTCTGCTGCTGGACGTAACGCCGCTGTCGCTGGGCGTCGAAACGCTGGGCGGCGTGATGACCCGGCTGATTGAACGCAATACGACGATTCCGACCAGTAAAAAAGAAGTGTTCTCCACGGCTGGCGACAACCAGACCAGCGTGGAAATCCACGTTTTGCAGGGCGAGCGCGAATTTGCCCGCGACAACCGGACATTGGGACGGTTTCAATTGACCGATATTCCGCCGGCGCCGCGGGGCGTGCCGCAGATTGAGGTCACCTTTGACATTGACGCCAACGGTATTTTGAACGTCTCGGCCAAGGATCTGGGAACCGGCAAGCAGCAATCCATCGTGATTCAGTCCAGCTCCGGCCTGAGCAAGGACGAGGTCGAAAAGATGGCCAAAGACGCCGAAGCCCATGCCGCGGAAGACAAAAAACGGCGAGAAGTCGTCGAGCTGAAGAATCAGGCCGATCAGTTGATTTATTCGACTGAAAAGACGCTCAAAGAGCACGGCGAGAAGGTCTCGGCCGATGTCCGGAGCAACATTGAAAACGCCCTGAATGGATTGAAAGAAGCGGCCAAAGGCGACGACGGCGAGGCCATCAAGCGGGCGATGGAGCGCCTGGGCCAAACCTCGCAGGAACTGGGCAAGGTACTGTACGAAGAAGCGGCCAAAAAACAGGCCGCATCCGGCGACAAAACCGACACAGCCGAACCGAAAGAAGAACCCGCAGAAGGCCAGGTCCGGCGCAAAGGCGGCGATGACGTCATCGATGCGGAGTTTGAAGCTAAATAAGTATGAATCCGATTTACGGCGCCCGCCTAACGCGGCAACAAAGGCCTCGAAACAGATTTCGAGGCCTTTTTATATGATACAACGAAAAAATAGAAATTCAGCACCAATGTTTCAGTGTCAGCGGCGTCTTCATTATCGGAATTGCCCTAATTCGGCGTTTTGACAGGACGAAAAGTATTTTTTGTTGACATATTGTCGAAAAATCACTATGATATAGACTGAAAATTGAATATTGGAAGTCCGCTGGACTTTAGCGTCTCCTCGTAAACCGCTTTATTGCTACGAGATGTAAAGGCCAGTACCCCAAGTTCGGGGCGCTGCCGAAGCATGTTCATAGCGGGCATTGGCGGGCCTACGGGGAGCATGAAGTAGGCGGCGCCTCTTAATATTCTTTTCAGGAGCGTTCCCATCGGCTAATATAGGGACGTTTCCTCGCAGGGCTGCAAGTCAGGGCTTTTGTGTGAGAGGAGAAAATATCGGGCGAAAATCGGATTAGGCGAAAGTGAAATGGAGACAGAAAGGACGTATCGAAGCGGGAGAAAGTGTCGGATTGGAGTGGGAATTGTTCTCGCAGCATGTATCATCTCTCTGGGCTTTCCGGGGATCGTCTTTGGGGTGCAAGAGCCCAACGACCTGAGCGGGAGCTATTATTCAGCCTCAGGTACGGTCACGGCATCCGGCCCATGTCCGGCGTGGTTTACCGTTCTTGACAGGGAGGGGACGGATGGCGGCCATTTGACAATAGAGCTGAACGGCTGCACGGTGTTTGACTATGAAATTATTACTATGGAGCAAGGCGCCCCGGCAGGTTTTCTGGCGATTTTGGAGCCGGGCGATTATTTTATCGTCTGGGATGAAGACCCCGGCCATGGCAGCAACACGGATTTTACATTTACCAACGACGCTTACGAAGTTGAAGACCTTCCTGAAGATGGAAATGAATACATTCGCGTATCGCGTCCGGAACACGATGATGTGACCAATTGGGTGGTCTATCGCGTTACCGAAAGCGGCACTCTGACTGTCACCAATACCGGTTTGAGTGAACACGAAGCCATCCGCCTGACGCGAAACATAATGCGTTTTGATAAATATGATGATGTTCCGGATGGCGACTGCCGCGGTCCGGGACAGGAACTGACCTATACCATCTGTTTTGATAATGCCTTTGGACAGTTGCTGGCTGATGCCTTCATCATCGACTGGCTGCCGGAGGGTGTGACGTATCCGCAGGGGGCGTGGGGGGTGGAGATGGGCGATCCGAACGATGCCAACGAGCCGCCGTTTACGTTATTGCCTCCCGATCCCGGATACGACCCCGAAACACATTCGTATGTCTGGCCGCTGGATGATATTGATCCGAATACGGCCGGTTGCGTCGAGTTGACGGTCGTGGTCAACGACAAGGCCGTGCCGGGCGGTGTTTTGCATAACGTGGCCGAACTGTGGGGGACTGTTTGGGTGTCGGATCCGAACGACCCCAATATGCTTTACCCTGAAACCCTTCTCGTCGCCCGGGCAACACTTGATACGAACGTGTGCTGCTACACGGGCATTGTCGAGGAACTGTTTGTCGATCAATCCGCCGTCAACGGCAACAACACCGGCCAGGACTGGCCGAACGCCTTTCTCGAACTTCAGGATGCGCTGAACTACGCACGGTCGTCGTTGTGCGCACAGGTACACAGCATCTACGTCGCCCAGGGACCCTACAGCCCCGGCGATAACACATGGGACACGTTCGAGATTCCCGACGGCGTCAGCGTCTATGGCGGATTTCCCAAAGGCGGCAGCGACTTCTGGCAGCGAAACCCCACACGCTACAAAACCACCCTCTCAGGCCGCATCGATGACACCACCCGAAGCGATACCGTGGTAACAATGGGGGACGAGTCGTTACTGGATGGATTTACGGTTACGGAAAGTGCGCTTGATGGCCAAGGTATCTACGCATCGGAAGTTGACTTTACGGTCGCTAACTCTATCGTTGTCAAAAACTTCGGTTACGGTGCATTCATAGAAAACTGCAATGCGGTGTTCCAGTGGGTCAATTTCAGAAACAACGAAGCCGACGGCATCCGTCATATCGGCGAAGGGTTTACACTGACAGTCGAAAATTGTTGGATAAGACAAAGCGGGCGATACGGAATGTACAGCTTGAACTCAACGCCGATAGTATTCAACAGTATTCTGTCAGAGAGTGACATGGCTAACGAAGGCCGTGAAGGCATTCGTATGATTAACCCATCGAATCAGCCTGTCCTTCGTAATATGACCGTATCACACAACAGAGCCGCAGGCATATCGCTGGCAGGAAGCGTGTTGCCGGAAATTCAGAACAGCATTGTATTCCACAATGGCGGCGAATCGTTGGTCGGTTTTTCGGCAGATCAAGCGGCTTATTATTCCTGTATCGAAGATGCCAACAGTGTTAACTACAACATCAATGTTGACCCGCAATTTGCCTATTTTGACCCCAACAATGTACGCTTATCGCCTACCAGTCTTTGTCTCAACGCGTCCAATCCTTATCTGGATTACAGCAGTCAACTTGATATGGACGGCAACCCGCGCGTGTATGGTGCAGCGCCGGATATGGGCGCTTATGAAATGTTCTGTGATGCAAACGTGTCCCACGAATGGGACTTGAATGCAGATGGGGTCATCAACCTGCACGAGTTTGTCAACTTCTCCCGCGCGTGGTTATCACACGACCCCAACGACCCGGCGTGGATTGCCGATCCGAATTTGGCCGATCCGAACCTCTCGGAAGGCTGGTATGAATGGAAGCATAAGTTCAATCTGGATGACACCGGTTCAAGTGCATACCGCGTTGATTTGGCGGACTTACTGATCTTCCTTGAAGAAGCCCCGTGGTTGTGGACGGCCTGCTGGCGGACGGATTTGCAGCCGGAAATGATGATGTTCAGTTTTGGCGGCGTACAAATGAAGTCAATGGATAGTGTCATTTCCGCCAAGGCCGAAATCCAGACTGTTCAGAAAAAAAGCACCCAAGAACAGATACATCATTTGGCCTCTGTGGTCGTTCAACTGGAGAATCTCTGGCTGGCGGAACCGGATATCCAAAAAGCGATTGAGCCGGACCTTTGGAATCGCTTTATGGAGACTGTCTATCAAAACCTCTACGAATTAGCAACTGAAGTTGCCCACAAAAAATAAAAATGTAATGGCTATGTGCGGATGAACCTCCGCACATAGCATAACTCAAAGAGAATGGAGAATGACGATGAAAAGAATGGCATTGTTTTTCGTTTGTGTGTCTGCCGGGTTTGCCGGGTACAGCGACGGCTTTATCACAGCAGGCGAATATGAATACGCTGTAAGATGGTCGAACTCCCAAATCCCCTTGATTGTTGACGGGGGGGGGGCGGATGAGATTTCGGTACGGGACAGCGGCCGTCTGATTGTAAAATCAACCTCCACGCCTTTGAGCTTATCTCATCCTGGCAGCGGCGTGTATGATATTTTGCTCTTCAACAATGCGCAATTGGAGTATCTGAATGGCGTAACCCAGTTGATTTCTGTTCGCACCGACAATGCGATCACTATTCTCAAGGGTGGAAGCATCAATGAAATTTCGAGTTACCAATACGGAACGACGGAGAATATTCTCATTTATGCTCAGGACGACTGGTCATGGATTGACGGCAACCCGTTGAAAGGCATTCAGGGAAATTGGCTTGCGGATGGTTCGCCGTTTTATATTGAGTTTATCAACAGAACGGACATCGGTTTCAATCCCGTCTATATGAATGTCCAAGTCATTCCCGAACCGGCAACACTAATGCTGCTTGGCATAGGCGGCATATTGCTTCGTCGAAAAGCGTTGAGATAATAGAGCTTGAGCGCTAACGGGGTTATCAATCTGCATGAGTATGTCTATTTCGCTCGCGCGTGGCTGTCACACGATCCGGACGATCCGGCGTGGCTGGCTGACCCGAATTTAGCGGACCCGAATTTGTCTGAGGGATGGTACGAGTGGAAACACAAGTTCAATCTGGATGACACTGGTCTAAGCGCCTATCGAATCGATCTTGCCGACTTACTGATGTTTCTCGAAGAAGCGCCTTGGCTATGGGTAGCCTGCTGGCGGACGGATTTACAGCCGGAGATGATGATGTTTGGCCTTGGCGAGGAAAGTTTGCTAAACAGCGGATTTGAATTACACACTTTTGAATCGCAGTCCATTTCGGAAAAAACAACTCAAGAGCAGATACTTAAACTGGCGATGACCATTGTCCAACTGGAAAATCTCTGGCTTGAAGAGCCGGACGTCCAACAACAGATTGACGCTGACGCCTGGCAGCGGTTTATGGAAGCCGTCTATCAGAGTTTTCACGACATAGCGATAGAGACTATCCAGAGAGAGTGAATACTTGACTTGCCTATCCAAAAAGTGTAAAATAATATTGCCGTGTACGGATGTAACCGCCTGTACACGGCGTTAAAGAAAAGGAGAATGACGATGAAAAGCTCGTTATTATGTGTTTTAGTCGGCATTTTTTGTGTGCAGGTGTGGGGCGGTGTTGCAGATGATGGTTTTCTCACAGAAGGTGAATATGATCACGGCAATATCGTCTGGCGGTCCTACGATCCGCCTCTGATTGTCGATGGGGGGGGGGCAAGCATGATCTCGCTCAGGGATAACGGTCGTTTAATTGTAAAATCAACCTCGGCGCCCCTGGAGATGGATTTCAGCGGTGTGTATGACATCCTGCTTTTTAATACCAGCCAACTGCTCTATTTGGACGGTGTAACGGAATTGATCGATGTTGGCAGTAATGTCAAGGCCGTGCTTAAAGGCGGCAGCATTAACTATATCCGGAGCATGAAGCATACAAACGGCGGAACCGATCAGAATGTTGATATTTATGCCTTACCCGGCTGGTCATATATCTTAGATGACCCTCTGCTTGGCATTCAGGGTCAATGGTGGGACGGTTCGCTTTTCAAAATTGAATTTATCAATAAAACTGAACATGGTTACGATCCCGTATGGATGAACATCAACGTCATCATCCCCGAACCGGCAACCCTGGTTCTACTTGGCGTGGGCAGCTTGCTGATTCGCCGTGTCGGGATGCGGGCAATCCGATGATGAATTATGACGAATAATTCGATATGGATGGCAGAGTCCGGGTCTTGGGGACGGCTGTTGACATCGGAGCCTATGAAATTGACTGCAAAGACGTTTCCAACGAGTGGGACTCGAATGCTGACAGTTTGGTTAATTATTATGAGTTTGCAAAGTTCTCGCGTACGTGGCTGGCGCATGACCCCAACGATCCGGCGATCATCGACCCGCAGCACCCCGATCATGGGTATCGCACCGAACCGAACAGTCCGGGTTATGTATCAGAGGCTCAAAAAGCGGCGTGGTATCCGGATGGCCCCCAGCTCAATGTCGCTGCGTTCGGCGACAGTGAATATGCCATCGATCTGGTCGACCTGATGATTCTTGTCGAGGATGCGCCTTGGCTGTGGGTGGCCTGCTGGCGAACGGATATTTGGCAGCAGCAGGCGATGGCGATGTTTATGCAGCCCAAAACCGGCGGGCTGGAGCCGCTTGCGATTGAAAGTCAGGAATCCATCTTTTCGCCGCACGAAGAACGAGAAACGGTAATGGGGTTGTTAGAGCAGATTGATGTCTTTATCGACTCAGGCGGAGAAGATGCCGAGGCGTGGACCGAGCTGAGATACCTGCTTGAACACACCCTCACCGATATTGAAGAAACAACAAACCAAACGGAAAAATTCTAACTATAACTTATTGACAAGGAGTAAAACGATGAAACTGTTCATGGCAATTCTGTTGGCATGCTGTCTCTTATACACATCTCCGAGCCC
>OMKS01000780.1_pt1 | contig 29468 bp, 26 predicted proteins | sample 1674721 | NCBI WGS metagenome assembly OMKS01 (sample SAMN06264996, study PRJEB25208) | sediment metagenome | isolation source: hot spring sediment | place: USA: California | collected 2014-09-02 | reverse complement strand
GGCCTCGGAAACATCCCGAACATCCGCCATGGCCATCTTAAGCCGTCGAAGAACACCGAAGTGGTGAGCGGTGACCTGTGCCCTCTGGGTATTTATGCCCGAAAGGGTACTCTTAAAAAGCCTTTCCCTTTTTAAACCAGAGTGACGTGCAAACCCACACAAAATGGAAGAGAACCCAACTTTTCAACTTTTCCCTTTGTAAACCTTTTTCCACCAAGAAGTGTTTTATAAGTGTATGAACCCCGGGGTGATTGACCCCGGGGAATAACGGGAAACAAGACGTGGATAAAGAGGAAATGAACACCTTACCCCAATCCGAAAGCCAACGAGACGAAACAGGGGATCTGCTGGCACGCTCTCAAAAGGGGGATGCCCAGGCGTTTGAATCCCTGGTACGCCTGTTGCAGCCCATGGTGTTCCAGGTCGCGCTGGGGTTTTTCCGTGATCATGACGACGCCATGGAAGTGCTGCAGGACACCTTCCTGCGGGTCTACCGCAATCTGCACAAGGTGGACCACGCCGTGGGCCTTCGCGGATGGGTTTTCCGCATTGCCACCAATATCGCCATCGATCACTACCGGGCGCGGCGGAAACGCGGGGAACGGGAACGCAAGCTGACCCTGATTCAGAGTGGAATAACGGATCCGGCTCACAATCCGGAAGAACGAAGCGAACAGGAGGATCGCGTGAAACGCTTGCAGGCGGCGGTGGATCAATTGTCCACGCGTGAACGATCCGTGTTTGTCTTGAAACATGTCAACCACCTGAAAATGAAAGAGATCGCCGCCATATTGGATATCTCCCTGGGAACGGTAAAGTCCACCTATTTCCGGGCGGTCAACCATCTGCGCCGCGAGGTTGCGGCAGGAGGCGAGGCATGAAACGGAACGAATGTGAACGCATACGGCGGGAAATGGTATTGTGGTTGTCCGGAGAGAGCGACGGCATGGGTGTGGCACAGCATGTGGAAAGATGCCGGGCCTGTGCCCGTTACCTGGAGCAACTCCAAGCCCTGATGGGACAAATCGATATCCGCGAGCGCGAAATCGGCGCATCGTTGAAGGGCGTGGATTGGGAGGGCCTGGCCAAACAGGTGACCCGCCATGCCATGCAGCCGCAGGCCGTAAGCGAAACAAAGCGCCGGCGCCTGCCCCTGGCCGCGGTCCTGTTCGGGCTGGGACTGCTGACGGGATTCCTGGTTTTTCGTCATGGGAGTTACATCCCGGACGGTTCGCCGGCGGCCCGGCAGTTGTCCGACAGCATCCGCCTGGTGGAGACCGCCAAGGATCAACGGGAAATCGTTGATTTCCTGGGTCGCGTGCGCCTGTTGTTGACTGAACTCATGCACGTCCCGGATACGGAGAGGGAACGTGAAGTGCTGGCCGGCGCCGCGGCGCGTTTGCTGAGAGAGTACCGCTACCTGGGTCAGAACCTGACCCAGAGCCGGATCCAGGAAGCCCGGGGTGTGATGGAGCGGTTATCCTGGGTGCTCACGGAGCTATCCTATGACTTACCACCCAGCCGGGAACGGGTGGTTGCGGTAAAGCGCATGGTGGAGCGGGAACGCCTGCTTTTCAAAGTAAGGCTGATTGAGCGGGAACTGGAATCTCCCGCACGCGAGGTGTAAGATGAAACGAAGTTTAACGGCGATATTGCTGGCCCTGTTGCTGGGAGCCGCGGTTTCAGCCACCGTTTCCCCAGAAGATGTCTCGATGGAGCGCGCCAAGATCCTGCTGTTTGACAAGCAGTGGCGCCGGGCCCTGGCTGAAATCGACCGGGTACTGGAAACCCACCCCGATTTCGCCCCGGCCCTATATTACCGGGCACGTTGCCTGGCTGAATTGGGCCGGAAAAAAGAAGCCCTGACGGGGTACAAGCGTTTCCTGGAAATGAACGGTTCCGAAACTTTGCGCGAAGAAGCGCGCATATCGATGATCGACCTGGCTTTTTCCCTGCATTCAGGGGGCATGAAGGGATACCTGCAGACCATCCTCGACTTCCTTGATTCCCCCAGGCAAACCGTGCGCTTTTACGCGGCCCTGAAGTTGAGTTACCTGGATGAAAAGAAAACGGCCGCAAAGGCCGTTCCCGTGCTCAAGCGCGTGGCAAAAAAGAGGTCTGATCCGGACCTGGCGGACCGGGCCAAGATCGCCCTGTTGCGCATCGACCCGCGGCATTTAGAAGACTCTCCTTCAGATGTAAACGGTATGGACAATGCCATGTTGCGGATCGAGGTGGTGAACCACCGCACCGGCAAGCCTTCCCTAACAATCCGTATCCCGTTCATGCTGGCCCGCCTGGCCCTGGAAGCGCTGCCGGAGGCGGAACGCAAGGCTCTGCAATCGCGGGGGTATTCCCTGGATCGCATCATTCAAACCCTGAGCAGCAGCCGGGAAATCATCCGCCTGGAAACCGAAGACGAGGAAGTTCGCATCTGGGTGGACCACAAGTGAATTCCCGGGGTTTCCCCGGACTCGATCACATTGGAGGTAGATATGCAACGCAAGATCCGGGTAATGATGTTGGCGGCAGTCCTTCTGGCCGGGCCGCCGGCGGGATCGTTAACCGCCGCGTCCAAAACCGACAAGGATAACCGCGTGATCAAGTTGCTGGTGGTGGACAAGGCCAGCGGCAAAGAAGAAGTCAAATTGACATTCCCCGCTGCCTTACTGGAATGGGCCGCCGAATGCTGCAAAGATGAAAAGATCCAGCTGATGGGAGATTGCCGTATTTCCCTGATGCAATTGCTGGACATGCTGCAGAAAAGCGGCAATCAGACTTTGCTGGAAGTGGACGAAGAGAAAAAGCGGATCAAGATCTGGTTTGAGTAAGCGGCAAAGAGAGCGGGAAAGGGAAGCTTCAGCGGCCTGCCGGGTGCCTCCGGTTCTGCCGCCGCTTCTCCTTTCCCGCCTCTCCCTTAACAAACGATCCCCGCGGATCACTCCCCAGGCGCGTCGTCCCGGAATCGAGTGGTCCGGTGGGACCCGTCACAATATGGTTGTTTGCGCAAACGGGCGTGGTGCGGGTGCATCGGATCACGGCATTGTCATTATCCTTGATTTTCTTGCTCATTTCAGTTTTCCTGATTTTTACACATGTTAGGCTCTACATGTCCGACTGTCAAGGTCAGCTTGACATGAACCGGGATTGGGGTATACTGACACATTCCCCCCGCGCGTTTTACCGCTTTTTGTGTTGCGAAAACCCGGTCAGCGGATTCGCGCCCCGGCTTTTTTACCAAGAGCCATTCGTTGGGATCAAAGGAGGCAAAAGATGGTTAAACCCCATGGATCAGACCAACTCAATCCCCTCTATGTCCGCGATGATGCGCAACGAGAGAAACTGGAGCGGGAAGCCGCATCTTTGCCCGCCGTTACTGTGAGTTCCGCTGCCGCGGCCAACGCCGTGATGCTGGGCAGCGGTTATTTTACGCCCCTGGATGGATACATGAACCGTGAAGACGCCATGCAGGTGGCGCGCAGGATGCAAACCCGTGACGGCCTGTTCTGGCCCGTGCCCGCCCTGAACATGGTGGCGGATCCGGGAACCATTGAGGCGGGAGACCGCATCGCGCTCAGGGATCCCAATGTCGCGAATGAACCTGTGCTGGCCGTACAGACCGTTCACGCCGTGGAACGCCTCAGTTCCGAGGACAAGCGGGAGATTGCGCAAAAGGTGTTTCGCACCATCGACCCCGAACATCCCGGAGTGTCGGCCTTCATGGCCCAGGGTGATTACCTTGTCTCCGGCCCCATCCAGGTATTGAACTTCTCTTATTTCGCCACCGATTTTCCGGAAACCTTCCGCACCGCCTGGCAGATCCGCGAAGAGATTGACAAATTGGGGTGGAAAACCGTGGTGGCCTTTCAGACCCGTAACCCCATGCACCGCGCCCACGAGGAATTGTGCCGCATGGCCAGGGAAGCGGTCAATGCCGACGGCATCCTGATTCACATGCTGCTGGGCAAATTAAAGAAAGGTGATATGCCCGCGGAGGTGCGCGACGCCGCCATCCGCAAAATGGTGGAGCTTTATTTCCCCCCGAATACAGTTCTGATTACCGGCTACGGTTTTGACATGCTGTACGCCGGGCCACGCGAAGCGGTGTTGCATGCCATCTTTCGCCAGAACTGCGGCTGCACCCACCTGATCGTGGGCCGTGACCATGCCGGCTGCGGCAGTTACTACGGGCCGTTCGATGCCCAGGCCATTTTCGACGAGGACGTGCCGGAGGGGGCCCTGGAAATAAAGATCTTCAAGGCGGATCATACGGCCTGGTCGCGCAAACTCAACCGGGTGGTGATGATGGGCCAACACCCGGATCACACCAGGGAAGACTGGGTCTTTCTCAGCGGTACCAAGGTGCGGGAAATGCTTTCCCGCGGCGAAAGCCTGCCCGTGGAGTTCAGCCGCCCCGAAGTGGCCGCCATCCTGGGTGAGTATTATCGCTCCGTGGGAGATGGTTCCTGATCATTTAACCTGCATTTCTCACAACGATCTGCTGCAATGGCGGATATGGCCGCATTGACGGCGTTATGCTCGGTCATTCTTCTCAGCCATAGCGCTGCTATGCCTTCGAATAATGCCTGTCGCATGCCTTGTCACTACAACCATCTACGCCATTTCGCGACAATCCTTGTGAGAAGTGCAGGTTAACGCCTTGCAGGGTCGGTCCACTCTTCAACTGATTGAACTTTCTGGCTTGGAATAACGAATAAGGAAGAATGCATAAAAAGGCCTTTGCCATTCTTTACAGGCCATTGCGGTATTTTACTTCCTGTCACCTTTTTTCTCTTTAACTTTTCAACTCTGATTATCCAAAAATCCGTATTTACATACTTACAAGCACCGTCCCCATTATGGCCAGGGTACGAGGTCGCGGGCGATTGCAGTCGCGGAGAATTCCCGCCGGGTGGTCGTTTCCAGCTCGTCTATTTGCGATTTCGTCATTAGCGGGTTGATGTGGATCAGCAGCAATTGTTCCACCGCGGCCCGGCGTGCGATCTGTACCACTCCCTCCAGGTGGGCGTGGCCCGCGGCGGCAACGCTTTCACCCCTGCCCCAGCACTCGTGCATGAGCAACGGACAGCCCGAGATGAATTCCATGGTTTCAGCGTCACAGCCCGTATCGGTGATATAGGCAAGCTCGTTTCCAATGCGGATCCCCATTGAGGGATTTGTGTGGGCCTGGATGCGGCAATGGATGCGCAGACCGGCGATGTCATTTTCTCCCGGTTCCAGGTCCACTACCTCCAGACCAGGGTTGGCCCGGTTCAGCCGATGGGCGAAAAACGGCGGGGTCACCAGCCGGTCCAGGATAGCGGCGGCGGATTCTCCGTAAACCGCTTTTCCCGGGGCGGCCACAATGATCCGGCGCCGGGGGAACAGTGCCGAAAGGTAAATCAATCCCGCGGTGTGGTCCAGGTGGTAATGGGAAAGCAGGATCAGCACCGGCTGTTCCTCGTGTTCATGACTCCCGGCGAAATCCGCCAGGCGGCACAATCCGGTACCGGCGTCCAGGATCAAGTCCAATTCATATCCTTCAACCCGGTAGCAGGCGGTGTGGTTGTTGTGCCGCGGCATCCATCCCATTCCGCCCAGGGGCAGAACCCGCATTTTTTCAGCGCCGGTCAAGCGTTGCCTCCTGCTGAACCGGGGCCGGCTTGGCTTTACCGGGAAAGATGCGGCTCCAGGCGGAATGCCCGCGCAAAAGGATGACGCCCATGCCCCAGGCGGCCATGAGCAGGTCCAGGCCTCTTCGCACCAGGATAAGGCTGACGGCGTGAGAGGGTCCCAGGCCCAGCAGTACGAAAAGGGAGAGATAGGTCATCTCGTAGACACCCACCGACCCGGGCACGCCGGGCAATACAAACGCAACGGATCCCAGGATCACCAGCAGGAAGGCTTTTTCCGGCGTGATTTCCGCACAACCCAGGAATTTCAAACTGAGAAAAATTTCGAATGTCCACAATGCCATGAACACCAGGTACCCCACAAAAACCAAAAAGAAGCGGTCGCGGTGGCTGCGGTAAAACTCCGACATCAGGGCATCCGTCTCCGCGATTCTGCTCTCGTAGCGCTTGCGGAACGATCGCCCCAGCTTGAAACGGTTCAGAAGGTCCAAAACGCGCATGAAAAAGCCTTTTTTCTGCTGGTGAATCAACCATACGACCAGGACAATCAGCAAGACGGTGACGATCAGGAAGGCGCCCGTCTGCGCGGGAGGGCGCGGCGCGGACAAGACCAGCATGGCCAGTCCGACCGGAATCAATAGAGCCGTTACCGCCAGTTCAATGGTCTTGTCGATGACCACTGATGCGATGACATTGCGCTGGGGATTGTCTTTCACCATCAGGGCTTTGAACGCATCGCCGCCGATGCGCGAAGTGGGGGTGATGTAGCCCACGGCATGTCCCGCCATGCGTGCGCCCAGAAGGTGAAACAGACCGGATGTTCCTCCGCATCGCTCCAGCACGGCTTTCCAGTTCAGTGCGCGCAGGCCCCAGAAAAGCAGGCGCAACAAAACCAGGATCATCAATTCCGTCAAGGAGACGCGCCTCAGCGTGTTCCAGATGCGCTCCGGCCCGGCCCGAACCACCACGAACACAAACAGGCCGATTCCCGCCAGGGCCAGGGCCAACGTGATCCCGCGTTTCAACGAGCCTTCCTCCGGCGATTGTTTCTGTTCACGGCCTTGCTCCTTGTTTTGTCGCCACGGCAAATCCCGGTGGACGCCTGGTGTGGTGATCCGTTATCTGCTGGATTGCCTGCCCCAGGGCCAGCATTTCCGCTTCGGCGAAGAGATCCGCGGTAATGGTGATGCTGAGGGGATGGCCGTCCGCATCGAAGCCGTTGGGCAACACCAGGGCGGGGTGCCCGGTCAGGTTGGTGAGCAGCAGGTTGTCGCTGCCGAAAGTGGGACATACATAAAGGTCCACGCGGCGGAACAGTTCTGCCATGCGTTGCATGAGCAGGGCGCGGATACGGTTGGCCTGGATGTACTCCACGGCCGGGATCAGGCGGGCGTGGCGAAACACGTTGGGCCAGGCGTTGCGCACCTGGCGCACGAGTTGATCGTCCCGGTTCGAGCGCGTGAATTCATCGAAGGCGGCGGCCGCTTCGGCGTTCAGAATCAGAGCCAGGGGATCGATGGGAAGGTCGGGCAACTCGATTTCCACGGGCTCTATTCCCAACGAACGTAACGCGGCAAGGGTGGCGTGGTCAGTGGGATTTTCGTTTCCGGTTCCGAAAGCGCCGGTGACAACGCCCACGCGCAATCCCCGGATGCCTCGGGGCGGGGGCCAGGCGAAGGGCAGGTTCCGGCAATCGGGATCTTTGCCGTCGGCTCCGTGGATGGCGGCAAAAACCAGTCCTGTGCCCTCCGCGGACCGGCAGATGGGGCCGGCTTTGTCCATGCTCCAACTCAAGGCCATAACCCCGTGGCGGCTGACACGGCCGAATGTGGGACGCAATCCGGTGACACCGCAACGGGTTGAAGGAGAAACAATGGATCCCCAGGTTTCGGTGCCGATGGCAAATCCCACCAGGCCGGCGGCGGTTGCGGCGGCCGGTCCCGCGGAAGAGCCGCTTGAACCCTGCTCAAGATCCCAGGGATTGCGGGTTTTTCCCCCGTACCAGACATCCCCCCACGCCAGGGCGCCGGCGGTCAGTTTGGCCACGAGCACGGCGCCGGCCGCCTCCAACCGTTCGACCACGGTGGCGGGTTCATCCACGACCTGGTTTTTGAACGGAGCGGCGCCCCAGGTGGTGGGATATCCGGGAACGGCAAACAAATCCTTGATGCCGTAAGGGATGCCATGCAGCGGACCGCGCCACTTTCCCGCAGCCATTTCCTTGTCGGCCCGGCGAGCCTGGCGCAAGGCCAGGTCTTCGGTCAGGGTAACGACGCATTCCAGTCCGGGTCCCAGTTGTTTGAGCCGTTCCAGGTAGATTGCGGTCAGGTCCTGGCTGCGCAGGCGGCGGGAGCGCAACCAGGCGGCCAGAACCGGCAGGGGCTGGAAAGCAATCTCAGCCCGATCCCGGGGCAGCGGCGGGGGCAACGGCGGCTGCCAAGCCGGTACCGGGTCAACGTCAATTGGAGGAAAAAAGACGGCCGGGTCAAAACGCAATGCCGGCGGCAGGGAGTTGGGCAAAGATACAGTGCGCAGGCGACGGAAACTGTCCAGCCGTTCCCGCAGGTCGGGACGCATCAGCTCTACCTCTGAAGCAGTGAATTCCAGCCCATTCAGGGCGGCGGCGGCCCGGACCGAGGCAGTGGAAAACGGATCCGTCGCCTGTGGTTTTGGAAACAACCAGAGCCGGGCGGCCAGAGCCAGGCAGGCCACGGCCAGGATAAAGGCGGCGATTCGCCAGGGGTTCGGGTTGCGATTTACCGGGGTCATGTCAAACTCCTGTCGGGAGAGGCTTCCTCCCGCTTTGCTCGCCTGCGCGCGGCAAGGGGAGCGGGGATGAAAAACTTAAATCACTGCGGGAAAAGCGAATGGGGGCAGGCCCGTGAAGGGGACCGAAATGAAGGGCGGGATCTTCAGTTGATTTCGGAATCACCGAAACTTTTTTCATGCCGTTTCTCAGAGCCGATCGCAGGGGTATGCGGTTGCATCCACGTTACGGTACGGCGATTGCGTTGTCAAGGGTTCATCAGGTTGTGGCCAGGTCGCGGCAGGCGGACAGGATGTTGTCGAAGAGTTCCTGCAGGCGGTGGGTGGGGGTGGAAGAGAAAGCGATGCGGAGCGTTCCGTCCAGGGCGATGACCCCTGTATCGTAATGGTTCAGCAGTCGACGGCGCACCGCTTCCGCATTGGCTTGAACCAGCCGCAGGCAGATAAAGTAGCCGGAGTTGCAGGGCAGGGGAGTGAACCATTGGCAGGCTTCGGGATGGGTGGCGAGGATGCGTCTGACTTCCCGGTAGCGTTGCCGCATGAGAAAAAACTTGCTGTTTCGTTCCCGCATGTATCCGGGGTCGTTTAGCGCGTTGAGGATCAGGGACTGAGAAAGCCGGGACGCGGATGATATATTGCCACGCAGCATACCCGCGGTTTTCTCTTCCAGGGCGGCGTAGAGGTCCGTATTTCCTCCGCGGATGCCGTAGGTAATGAATCCCACCCGGAATCCCCAGGCGTATTCCTCTTTGGTGGCGCCGTCCACTTTCACGGCCAGCAGATTCTCATGCAGGTCGGCCAGTTCGGCGAACAGGGACTCGCGGTACACATTGTCTTCGTACACCAGTCCGTAATAGGCGTCGTCCAGAATCACCAGCAGGCGGTATCCCTTTTGCGCGGTTTCTGCCAGGATTTCGCGCAGGCGGGGGATCTCTTCCCGGGTGGGGGTATAGCCCGTGGGGTTGTTGGGGAAATTGAGGATCACTGTGCGGCGTTGGGACGGCGGTCCCGCCTGCAGGGATTTGCTGAATCCGTCCAGGTCCAGGCCGTTTTCGTGGAACAGGGGGTATGGTGCCAGGCGCGCGTCGCGGGCATGTCCAAAGACCAGGCGGTAGTTTCCCCAGAAGAGGTCGGGGTGGAGCACGATATCTCCCGGATCCACAAACAGGGCTCCCAGCAGGCTCAGCCCGTGGGTGATGGCCTGGCAGACCAGCGGGCGGCTGATGGGCTTCTCCGCCAGAGTGGGATTCTTTTCCAGCAGGCGTTGGGCCCAGCGGTCACGCAGGGCCGGCAGCCCGGGGCTGGGGGCATAAGGGAACGCTTCTTCCGGTTTCAGGTTCAGGTGTTTGGCAATGGTTTGGAGGCGCAGGGGGCTGCCGTCCTCTTCCAGGGCCGTACCGATGGTGGCGTTGATGGCGCAGCCGGCCGCCTCGGCGCCCTGGGCCAGGATACCGGAGCGGGGAAAATAGATGCTGCGGCCCTTGCCGGAAAGCAGGTGAAGAACCGTGGGTGAATGGGTTTCAATGGTGCGGTTGAGCTCGGTTGCCCGGGGATGAATCTCTTTCATGCGTCGCCTCGCTGGTTTGGAATCAAGATATTATTCTACTCTCGGTGGCGGGTAAAGGCAAGGATTTCAGCAACGGATCAAGGCTTGTTCCGGATTCGCAGTTCGGTTCCGGGGAATGCTTTCATGGCGGTTGTCAGGTCATCCAGGTCAGTGGCGCCGAACGCGAAGTGATAGGGGTAGAGGACGTCCGGCTTCATGGTCTTTATCGCATCCACCACCATATCCGCATCCATGGTGTAGGGCAGGTTGATGGGCAGGAACGCGATGCTGATTTGTTCCAGAGCCTTCATTTCCAGTGTGTTCTCCGTGTCCCCGGCAATGTACACCCGGGTATCGCCGAATGCCAGTATGTAGCCGTTGCCCTCGCCTTTGGGATGATAGGGAGTGCCGTCTTTTCTTTTATGCACGATATTGTAGGCAGGCACCGCCATGATGTGGATCCCGTATATGTCCCGGGTCTCGCCGTTGCCGATGGCTTCCGCTCCCGGAAGGTCGCTCAGGCAGCCGGCTGAACAAAGGATGCGCGTTTCCGGCTTGCGGATCTGTTTGATCGCCGCGGCGTCCAGGTGATCGCCGTGTTGATGGGTGACCAGGATCAGGTCGGCGACGGGCAGGCCGGCGTAGTCCGCCATGCGGGAAGAGGGGTCGATATGGATGATCCTGTTGTTGAATGAAAACATGAGTGAGGCATGCCCCAGGCAGTTGATTTCCAATGGTCCGGCGGAAGTTTTGATGACATCCGCGCTTCCGAATGCAAAGGCTGAACAGAAAAAGATCATCATGATGATACTCCCGATTGTTTTTGCCATTTCCTCCTCCTCGATTTTCCAGTCTTACTGTATCTCCTTGCGAATGAGACTTCAAGGGTGAGTAACATCCGGGATTCGCAATTTCGCTTTTCTTTTTTGCGTGGATTTGATAACCTCTGAACCTGAGGGAACCCGGCGCCCGTCCGGGAGAAAGGACCGCGTTTTATTGGGTAACTTGGAGGAAGGATGAAGGAAACACACACCGCGCTGGTCGATCCGGCCATTGTGGATCGCCGCATCGAAAGCATGGGAATTTCCGACCTGGGCCTTGCATCAATCCGCGAAATCAAAAAGCTGGTGGATGACATCGAAAAGGAATCCGGCGTTGCATTCGTGCGCATGGAGATGGGCATTCCCGGCCTGCCCGCTGTTCCCATCGGCGTGGAAGCGCAGGCAAATGCCCTGAAAAACGGGGTTGCATCGCTGTACCCCGACATCCAGGGAGTCCCGGAACTCAAAAAAGAGATTTCCCGGTTTGTGCGCAATTTCCTTGACATCGAGGTTTCGCCTGAACACTGCCTGCCCACGGTGGGATCCATGATGGGAAGCCTGGCGGCCATGCTGACCGTCAACCGCATGCACGCGGAGCGGGAAGGCACGTTGTTTATCGACCCCGGCTTTCCCGTACACAAGCAACAATGCCGCCTCCTGGGTCACGATTTCAAGTCTTTCGATGTGTATGATTATCGCGGACCCCGGTTGCGGGAAAAACTGGAGTCGATGCTGGCAAGCGGCAAGGTCTCTTCGATCCTTTACTCCAACCCCAACAACCCGGCATGGATCTGCTTCACCGAAGATGAACTGAAAATCATCGGTGAAATGGCCAAGGCTCACGATGTGGTGGTCATCGAAGACCTGGCCTACTTCGGGATGGATTTCCGCCGCGACTATTCCCGCCCCGGTCAACCGCCGTTTCAACCCACGGTGGCCCGCTACACCGACAATTTCGTGTTGCTGATTTCCAGTTCCAAGGCGTTCAGCTACGCGGGAGAACGCATCGGCATGCTGGTGGTGGGAGACCAACTCTGGCAACGGCGGGAACCGGACCTGAAGCGCTATTTCACCTCGGATCTTCTGGGGCATGCCATCCTCTTCGGCACCATGTACGCCATCACCGCCGGCACTTCGCACTCCGCCCAGTACGGACTGGCCGCCATCCTGAAAGCCGTCAACGACGGGAAATACAATTTCGTGGACAGTGTGCGCGAGTACGGCGAAAAGGCGCGGATCATGAAGCGCATGTTGACCGAAAACGGTTTTTACCTGGTCTACGACCGTGATCTGGACGAACCGCTGGGCGACGGGTTCTACTTCACCTTCGCCTACCCGGGCATGAGCGGCGGAGAACTGTTGCGCAACCTCATCTGCCACGGCATCAGCGCCATCACCCTGGGCATTACCGGCAGTACGCGCACGGAAGGTATCCGGGCGTGTACCTCGCTGGTGCGGCGGGATCAGCTCCCGGAACTGGAGGAGCGGGTGAAACGTTTTCATCGGGACATTCCCGCCCGGAGTTGATCCCGGCCGGGACGGTTTGCAAAGTGTATCTTTTTACTGACGGGCACCGGTTTTCCTTTGGAATTAGAGTGATAGAGAGAAAAAGGAGAATGCCATGAGTTATGAAATGTCAAAGCTGGCCGACCGGCTGGTGAGTTCGGAAATCCGCGAGTTGCTCAAGATGACGCGAAAGCCCGGAGTGATCTCATTCGGGGGCGGTCTGCCCGACCCGGCATTGTTTCCGGTTGATGACATTATTCAGATTACCGAGCAGGTGCTGCGGGATAAGGGATACCTGGCCCTGCAATACGGTCCCACCATTGGTGAACCCGAATTTATAGGGGCCCTGGTGCAACACCAGGCCGATTTCGGTGAGGTCGTCGCTCCCGAGCAGGTCTGTGTGACCTCTTCATCCCAGCAGGGCATCGACCTGCTGACCCTGCTGTTTCTGGACGAAAACAGCCCGGTGGTCCTGGAAAAGCCGTCCTACCTGGGATCGATCCAGGCATTCCGCCGCGCCGGCGCGGACATGCGCGGCGTACCCATGGATGATGACGGCCTGCGCACCGATCGCCTCGAAGAAGTGCTGGACCGGATCGAAAAAGAGGGTAAACGCGCGCGTTTCATCTATGTCATTCCGGATTTCCAGAACCCCGCCGGTGTCAGCATGAGCATGGAGCGGCGCAGGCAATTGCTGCGGATCGCCGAAGCGCGCAACATCCCGATAGTGGAAGATTCCCCTTACCGCGAACTGACGTTCGCGGGTGACCCCCTGCCCAGCCTGTGGACGCTGGCTGAAGGCAAAGGCATTATCGGCATGAAAACCTTTTCCAAGATGCTTTTTCCCGGCATGCGCATGGGCTGGCTGCAGGGCGAACCCGACCTGGTCACAAAAATCGCCATGGTCAAACAGTCGGTGGACCTGTGCACGCCTTCTTTCACCCAGCTTATCCTGGCCGAATTTATCCGCAGGGGCAGGATGCGCAAAGGGATCGAGGCTTCCCGTGAGTGCTATCGGCCCAAGCTGGAAGCCATGCTGGAAGCCCTGGGAACTCACATGCCTGAAGGCGTTACCTGGTCTACTCCGGGCGGTGGCATGTTTCTGTGGGTGCGCTTGCCGGAACAAGTCGATGCCAAGGCGATCTTTCCGCAAGCGATTGAAAACAAGGTGGCCTACGTGATCGGCAAGGCATTCCACTGTGACGGCACGGGGCACAACAGTTTGCGGCTCAACTATTCTTTCCCCTCGGTGGAACAGATCCGTGAGGGCATCCGTCGCCTGGCAATAGTGATCAAACAGGCCCTGGCTTAGTTCTCGCCCAGTTCCACATCCATCTGGAAGCGGCTGTCGCCTTCCGGGGCGGTTTCCAGGATCTGTATTTGCGGTTTGGTGTCGGCCACGGCCACGTCCATGATGTAGGGCAGCATGGACTCCAGCATGTTCAGGTCCGCCGCCGTGCCGCTGATCGTCCAGGCGGTTACCGGTGTGCGCAGCGAAGCCTGGCGGCGCGTCTTGTGGCCCCGCACCAGGGAAACGACTTCCACGGCCGCGGCAAAGGCATCCGGATTTTCAGGCGACGTCACGGCTTCCACTTCCTTTTCCGCGGGCCAGGGGGATGTATGGATCAGGCCTTCCCCGGCCCAGCGCCAGGACCAGATCTCCTCGGTCACGTAGGGTATGAAGGGGGCGAACAGGCGCAGAAAGGTGCGCAACGACCAGTCCAGGGTGGCCAGGGCGGAACGGCTCTGCGGTGTGGCGCCGGCGTCGTAGGCCTTGGCCTTGACCAGTTCCAGGTAGTTGTCGCAGAAGTTCCAGAAAGTGTCTTCTGTCGCGGCCAGGGCGGCGGTATAGTCGTAGTTTTCCAGGGAACGGGTGGCGCTTTGGATGGCGTTGCGCAGAATTTGGACCCAGGCGCGGTCGGGTTCGGCTGTCACCATGGAGAGGTCGAAGGCGTTGTGAGCTTCGAGGGCGCCGTCCAACTGGCTCAACACAAACTTGCTGGCGTTGAACAGCTTGATCACCAGTTTGCGGCCGATCTTGAACAGGGTTTCATCAAACGTGGAATCCACGCCCAGGCGGCCGCGGCCGGCCCAGTAGCGGAACACGTCGGCGGACTGGGCATCCAGCAGGGACTCCGGGGTCATGACATTGCCCTTGGACTTGCTCATTTTCTTGCGGTCCGGGTCGAGGATAAAGCCGCTGATGGCCGCGTGTTTCCAGGGAATGTCCCCGTGGTGCATCCACGCCTTGGCAATGGTGTAAAACGCCCAGGTGCGGATGATGTCGTGGGCCTGGGGGCGCAGGTCCGCGGGAAAAAGGCGCCGGTGGCGTTCGTCATCGATTCCCCAATGGCTGGAGATTTGCGGGGTGAGGGAAGAGGTGTTCCAGGTATCCATCACGTCTTCTTCGCCGACGAAGCCGCCCGGTTGATTGCGCTGTTCTTCAGAATAGCCCGGGGGCGCATCGATCAGGGGGTCCACGGGCAATTGTTCACGGCCCGGGAACAGGGGGCGGCTGAAATCCGTCCGGCCGCCGTCATCCACGCTGTACCACACGGGTATGGGCACGCCGAAGTAGCGTTGGCGGCTGATGCACCACTCCTGGTTCAGCCCTTCCACCCAGTGGTCGTAACGCGCGCGCATGAAAGCGGGGTGCCACTGGATACGCGCGCCCCGGGCCAGCAGTTCGGCCTTGATGTCCAGGATGCGGATGAACCACTGGCGCGTGGGGATGAACTCCAGCGGGCGGTCACCTTTTTCGTAGAAACGCACGGTATGGGTGACCGGACGGGGTTCACCGCTCAAGGCGATTCCACCGTCGGCCGCGCTGTCCTTTTCGGAAAGGAGTTCCAGGATGCGCCGGCGCGCCGCCTTGACGGTGAGGCCGGCGAGTTGGGAATAGGCATTGTTCGCGACCGCGGGATATCGGGATTCAAACGGCAAAGAACCGAATTCAACCTGGAGCAGGCGACCGTCCAGGCCGATCACCTGGCGGCTGGGCACGCCGGCGTTCCGCCACCATTCCACGTCGGCGAAGTCGCCGAAGGTACAGATCATCAGGATTCCCGATCCTTTCTCCGGGTCGGCGTGTTCGGATGCCACGATGGGAACGGGGGCGTGGAACAGCGGGGTCAGCGCCGTCCGGCCGAACAGGTGGCGGTAGCGAGGGTCTTCGGGATGGGCCGCCACGGCGATGCAGGCGGGCAGCAGTTCCGGCCGGGTGGTGGAGATAATGAATTCCGCTCCGCCTTCGACGCCGAAGCGCAGATCGTGGTAGGCGCCGGTGACTTCCCGGTCCTCTACTTCCGCCTGGGATACAGCGGTGCGGAAGTCCACGTCCCACATGGTGACCGATTCCTGGTGGATCACCCTTTGCTTTTCCACCAGGTCGAGAAAGGATAGCTGGGAAATATGCCGGCAATGGCTGCCGATGGTGGTATAGACCTGGTTCCAGTCAACGGACAGGCCCAGCTTTCGCCACATGGTTTCAAACGCCTGTTCATCCTGGGCGGTGACGGCCTCGCAGGCCTCGATAAAATTGCGCCGGCTGACCAGGCGGGTCTGCTTTTCACCCCGGCTGGGCTTCCAGTCCGGGTCATAGGGCAGATGCGGGTCGCAGCGGATGTTGAACACGTTTTGCGCCCGCCGTTCCGTGGGCAGACCGTTGTCATCCCAACCCATGGGGTAAAAGATGTTTTTTCCGCGCATGCGCTGAAAGCGCACGATCACGTCGGTCTGGGCGTAACTGTAGGCATGACCGACATGCAAAGAGCCGGACACCGTGGGCGGGGGGGTATCCACCACGTAGGTATTTTCGCGGGCGACTTCAGGACGCCAGCGGAAAATGCCGCTTTCGTCCCAGGCCCGGCGCCAGCGGGCCTCCACTTCTTCGTGGTTGTACTTTTTCGGATACGCTTTCTTTTCGTTTTCAGGCATGGGTTTCCTCGGGAGCCGGTTTTCCCCGACAGCACGGGGATAGGCCATTGTAAACCAAATAGCCCCCCAATTCAACGCCACCGGCCGCAATAACAGCCACGGAAAGAGTGAACCCGCGGTTCAGTGACGTTTCAGTCTGAAGAGATGCCGTACCAGCGGCGCGTAGCGGTAAAAGGATTTTCTCTTTCCGTTTCCAGGCGCGGCTTCGGGGCCCCGTCCGCCCAGTGGCGTCCCAGCCGGTAGAGTAGCTCCAGTTCCTGCAACACGCCGTCGTAGCGCCACAGGGGGTGAACCTCGTCACAGGGGCGGTGGTAAGTGGGGCCGATTTTCTGTCGGACCGCCTTGACCTCATCCGCGGTAAGATCCGTGAAATCGCCACGCATACCCACGGAGAGGGCGGAAACGCCGCGGGCGGCAAAAGGGAAATGGTCACTGCGGAACGCGCCGCCGCCGCGATCAACCGAATGGGTTTTCAATTCAAGTTCCAGCCCTTTGCCGATGCGGCGTACCGCTTCAAGGGCGCTGGAGTACTCAGTGGGAAAGGCGCTGAACTCCTTGCGGCGACCGAAGTGGTTCATGCAGTCCTTGTTGATGACCACCGCGGTCCGGTCCAAGGGCATCACCGGGTGGCGGGCGTACCAGGTGGATCCCGGCAGGCCCAGTTCTTCACCGGTGACGGGCATGAACACCAGGGTCCGGCGCGGCGCCACAGGCGCCCGGGCGAAAGCCCGGGCCAGGCAGAGGACGGCGGCCGTGCCGCTGGCGTTGTCCAGGGCGCCGTTGTAGATGTCATCGCCCGTGTCATCGACCATGCCCCGCCCCAGGTGGTCGTAATGGGCGGTAAAAATCACCGCCTCATGCTTGAGTTCCGGGTCCCTACCCGGCAGGATGCCGATGACGTTGGCACACTCGAAGGTACGGTGAACCTGCGCGAATTCCGCTTTGATATCTGTTTTTAGAGGGAATGGTTGAAAGTCTCGGGAGCCGGCCATGGATTTCAGCTTATCGTAATCCAGGTTCAGCGGTTGTAACGCCCGGTTCAGGGCGGTGTGCCGGATCCAGGCCACGGCGTCCAGGTTGTGGGAACGGGATTCATGAAAGGCGATCCGTTCACCCGTCCAACTGGTCTGCACCACGTTCCAGCCGTAGGTGGCTTCCGGGTCGGTATGCACCATGATGAGCGCCCTGGCACCGCGCCGCCGCGCCATTTCGATCTTGTAGGTCCAGCGACCGTAATAGGTCATGGATTCATCCGCAAAACCGGTTTCGGGGTCTGGATCGTTGACCAGGCAGACAATGATTCGCCCTTTTGGATCGAATGTTTTGAAATCGTCCCAATCGTATTCGGGGGCGGTAATGCCGTATCCCACGAACCAGAGTTTTCCCGCCAGCTTCATGACGGACGTTTCGGACTGCTCTGATACCATGCAGATCTCGGATACGGGTTCAATGGCGTGGGAACCCGCGGAGTTGATTAATTCAACGCGCATCTCTTTTTCATTGCTGTCATACCCGTCAAAGGTGATCGACTGAAAAAACGTGCCCCGGTCACCGCCGGGGGTCAGCCCCAGGGACTGGAAACGGGCGGCCAGGTAGGCGGCGGCGACGCGGGCCCCGCGGCTGCCTGTGGCCCGGCCTTCCAACAGGTCGGAAGAAAGGAACTCCAGGTGGGCGCGGTACTCGTTTTCAGAGAAATTTCTGTCACGAGCGGCGGTGTAAGCCGGTGCCGCCAGGCACAATGTAAGCAGGATCAGTGGCAATATTCGGTGCATGGGACCTCCAGGTGATGTATACGGCGGCCGGCCGCCAGGGTTTGCCGCGCTTAGTGTTTTCCGTTCTTTCTGCGGCCCAGGATGCCGCCGGACAGGAACAGGCCGGCGCCGAGCACGAAACCGAAATTGTACCAGTTGCCGTTGTTGTGTACTTCGTACAAGTGCACCTTATCGGTAAACAGGGATACCAGGAACGTGACCGGTGAAATGAAACCGTGCCACAAACCTTTCCAGAATCCTGATACTTTGCCTTCGCGGTCGGCGGTCTTTTCCAGGCTGTTGGGCCCGGCCGCACAACCGGCTGCCAGTAAAACCACCATGAACACCAGCAGAACAATAGCCAATTTTTTCATGCATTACCTCATGTTTGGAAATCCTGATCTAATCCTACTCCATGCACTTCGGTCCTGCAAGTAGCGGTTTGAAGGAAACCACGGAACACATAAAGCGACTTGACAGCCACACCCTTCACACGTATAATACGTATTAGTGGTACAAGGGGCGCAAAATGGACAAGTTCAAGAAACTGACCATCACGGTGGAGCGGCCGGTTTACGAAGGGTTGCACAGGCTGATCGGCCGCGGGCGGATCAGTGCTTTCCTCAACAATCTTGCCCGCCCTTACGTGGTGGAGGAAGAACTCGAGAAGGCCTACACGGAAATGGCCCGGGATGAAAGACGTGAGGCCGAAGCCCTGGAGTGGTCCGAAAACCTCGTGCCGGAACTTCAGGACGAAACACGATAGGGACGCCATGAAACGGGGTGAAGTCTGGTGGGTGAACTTCGACCCCGCCGTGGGCGGTGAAATCAGGAAGATCCGGCCCGCGGTGATCGTCAGCGTTGACGCCGCCAACCAATTTCTCAACCGGGTACAGGTCGTGCCGCTCACAACGAATGTCGCCGGACTCTATCCCTGCGAAGCCTTCATCACCGTCAACGGAAGACGGCGGAAAGCCATGGCAGACCAGATCATGACCGTCAGCAAGCAACGCCTCACAAAGCGCTTCGGAAGCATATCCGACCCGGACATGGAAGCCGTCGAGGGAGCCCTCAAAATCCAATTGGGTCTTCACTAAGTTGAATAAATAAGTAAGTCCGGGTGAGCTTGATGGTTATTGTCGGGTGTGGTTTTAAGAGGTCCGGCATTCCTCCCGATGTAAAAAAAAGTCACACGGATCGCAAATACTTTAATGCACTGGTTCGAAAAACATTCGGTAAGAACCTGGCTGATCTGGATCATAACAACCAGTGAATCGGTTGGATGAAGAGGGGCGGCTTCAGAGGTTGTAGATCTCTGCATACTTTGTTTCCAGGTAGTCCAGGTAGGGTTCGGGCGATACCGAGGCTCCGGTGAGGTCAGCCACCAGGTCGGCACCGAAAAGGCGGCTGCCCCGGCTGTAGACATTCCGGGCCAACCATGCGGTCAGGACACCAAAGCGGCCTTCTGCCAGGGCACTGTCCAGGTCGGGCAGGTCCCGCCGGGCCCGGTCCAGGATCGCGGCCGCGTAGATGTTTCCCAGGGCGTAGGAGGGGAAGTAACCGAACCCCCCGAATGCCCAGTGAACATCCTGAAGCACACCGTCCCGGAAATCTGGGGGCCGCAAACCCAGATACAACTCGCTGCGGGCGTTCCAGACCTCGGGCAGTTCATCCACGGCCAGGTCGCCGTTGATAAGGTCCCGTTCCAGTTCAAAGCGCATAACGATGTGGAGGGTGTAGGTGACCTCATCCGCCTCCACGCGGATCAGGCCGGGCCGCACGCGGTTGACTCCGAAAAGCGCTGTTTCCAGGTCCAGGCGTTCCCGCTTTTCCGGGAAAGCGCGTTTCAGGCGGGGGAGGAACCAATTCCAGAAGGGGCGTCCGCGGGCCACCTGGTTTTCCCACACCCGCGACTGGCTTTCGTGCAGCCCCATGGAAGCCGCTTCTTCCAGTGGTGAACCGAAAGGCTCGGGTGTCAGCCCCTGCTCGTACAGGGCGTGTCCGCCCTCGTGCACAGCGGCAAACAGCGCGGGGCGGAAATCATCCGGGTTGAAACGAGTGGTCAGGCGCACGTCCCCCGGGTGGATGCCGATGGTGAAAGGGTGGGCGGAACGTGCCATTTTTCCGGCTTGCATATCCAGGCCCATGGCAATGATCACTTCGCGGCACAGGGTCTCCTGGACGCTTACCGGGTATGGTCCGGGCGAGAAGGGATCGGGGTCGGAAAAGCGCGGGGATTGACGGATTCGCCTGATCAGGGGCAACAGGCGCGCGGTCAGTTCCGCAAAGATGTGGTTCAGGCGCGCGGCCGTTATGCCCGGCTCATAGGTGTCGAGTAAGCTGTCGTACGCAGTCGGTCCCAGGGCGATGGCATCCGCTTCACGACGCTTCAATTCGATCATGGTTTTCAGCATGGGCGCGAACCCGGCAAAGTCATTGCGGCGGCGCAATTGCGTCCAGGCCTGCTGTGTTCTTGATTCATGTTCCGCCATTTGAGAAACAAGATCTGCGCCCAGGGCGGCATGACGTTTCCATCCGCGCCAGGTCAGAAACAGCATGCGGCGGGTTTCCGCGGGTGCGGCCTCGTTGCGGGCGGAACCGGTATCCAGGTCCACCAGTTGTTCCAGCCGGCGGCGAAATTCATCGTCCGTGAACAGGGCATGCGATTTGCGGGACAGCCAGGCCAGTTGCCGGGCGCGCACTTTGCCCCCGGCCGGAGGCATGCCGGTTTCCTGGTCCCATTGCAGGACCGCGTTGACTGATTCAACCAGGCGGATTTCCGCCAGCATCTCCATCAGGCGTGACGGACTCATGTTCCTCCCTGCCCGGAATCGGACCGCCCCGGTTTCCGGGAATCCGGATCAAGCGGATGGCTTGGGGCCGGCCTGGATTGCGGGTCTGCGTTCAATATGCGTTATCGGGTCTGATTGTACCAGAAATAAGCGGGGGGGGAGAATCAGCAGGTGATGTGGAACGCACCGGCACAGTGGAGCCCTTCACTGACGGCGGTGTTGAACGCGGCGGCGGCTTCGCGGGTGCGCATGACACGGCAGTTAATGTGTTGTGCGCCCAGGTGTCTAATGAGGTCCCGGTCGACGCGCATGCGGCCGGCCATGCCCGTTCCGATGATCAGCAAGCCCGGCGGTTTGTCCAGGACCGTTTCCAGGTCTTGTGTCCCCAATCGGTGACCCTGGTCCCGTATCCATGGGCAGAGGATCCCTGAAGGCATGATGATCAAGTCGCGATGATAGGCAACACCGTCCACTTCCAAGCAGCCGAATCGCAATCCGGTGATGCGCATGCACTGTTCCCTTTTTCAATGATGGCCGAAACCGGGGATTGTTTTTTCTCCCGCGGTGATATGGACATCCAGTTCGTTTGCCGCCGGCGGAAGCGGGCAGGTGGCGAACGGGGAGAATGCACACGGCGGGTTGGTGGCACGATTGAAATCGAGCACTGTTCGTCCCCGGTCATCCGGAGGGGGAACGGAAAGAAACCGCCCGCCGCCGTACGTACTCTCGCCATTGGTGAGGTCGCCGAAAACCACGAACAGCTGGTCTGTTGTACCCACAGGCAGCAGGCGCATGGATTTTTGCTTTACCGTGAAACGCAGTTCCCCCGGGCAGGATTCCGCCGTCACGGTTCCCAGTACATTCGGGACGGAAATGGTAAGGGGCCGTGAATAAGCCACAAAATGTGCCTCGATTCGCCGTTCGGGGTCGGGGTCGAAGGCGGGTATTCGCCGCAGTCTGCCGATGCGTGGATGGCGCCGGTCCCGGAGACGGACCCCGATGCGCTCCCCCCGGCGGATCAGGTGCCACTCCAGCGAGCCGGATTGCAGGCGGGTCGGCGTGCCCTTATCATCGGCTTCCAGCATGATTTCCCGGTTGACCGGCTGACCGGATGCGGTTACCTTCACCCCGCGCGCGGGTGTGAAACCGGCCCGTCCGTCTTTTAATCGAAATGTTCCGATCCGTTCCGCAAAGGGGGCGTGGGTGATGCGAAAGTCATTATCGGCGGCGCTTCCCATGGTGTGTGCCCCCGGTGTCAACCAGAAAAGACCGGCCAGGCTGAGCCATCCATCCGGTGCTTTGAGGTTCTGGAGACGCCGTGCCCGCCAATCACGCCATGACCGCAGGAATTCTTTTTCCTCGGGGGACCGGTGGTTCGTGCAGGCGGCAAGCAGGAGCAGGGCGGATATGACAAGAACGGCGGCACTGGTGCGCTTGCTGCTTTTCATGGCGTTTCCGGCCGCGGTCGCATGTCCATGCGTTCCAGGACCGCTTGCGTCAGGCTCTCCAGCATCGATTCATCGCCCTTATCCTTAATCACGATGTCGCTGCGAAAGCGCGTGTTATCGGCGTTGACCAGAACCACGATCCGCGCCTGCATGGCGTCTTTCTCTAGAAAAAGCAGATAGCCTTCCGCCGCGGCCAGTTGAATGGAGGATGTGCGCGAGATGACCGCGCCGGAATAAGGGGCTTCGCGGCCCTGTCGGATGCGCAAGATATGCTTCTGGAGTTCCTGATCGCCGTCCCATGCCTGGGTGCGGGGAGCGGCGTCAATGGTGAGGCTGACTGCATTGCCGTAGCGGAAGGTGACGCGGCTGTGGTCACCGACTAAAGCGGGAGTTGAGGAAAATCCGGGAGGCAATTCCAGGGAGTAATATCCGAAAGGGTCTTCGTATTCGACCCAATTTCCGGAATACCCCGCAACCAGGTTCGTGGACGTGGTGCTCGTGACTTTGGGCATGCGGCTGATGGGCAGGTTGAGCATGATGGCGTACAGGATTCCCAGAATCGCCACGGTGGCCAGGGCCCAGATCAGTGGATGGGTGCGCCGCCGCCGAGGGGTTTTTGTTCCAACGTAGGGGGATTGAACCGGTTTTTTTGCGGTTTCCGGCGTGTTAAGGGTCGGCGCGGGCGGCCGGGAATCCGGCCGGGATGGCGGTACGGCTTCTGCCTTTGCTTCCAGGTTTTCGGGGACGACTTCACAAACAGCGCCGGTCTCGTCGAAAACACGACGGAACCGTTCCGCTTCTTCGCGGGAAAGCGCGGATTTCAGTACCAGTCGTTGCCCGGAGAACAGGCGGTCGATCTGTTTGGGAGTGCTCTTGTACAGCGATGCCAGGCGTTGCCGTACGGTCACATTGTCGAAGCCTTCGCGGATCCGTCCGGCAAATACGATCTTGAAGCGTGAATCCATCATTTCTTCTACCCCCTGCGGAAATACCATACCGGATTCAGGTTGTCTTCTCCGCCATCAATGGACTAGAAAAAAGAACCCTTGCCCTTGCGGGGCCGGCGGGAAGGGGAGCCGGAAAGTTCCTGCAGCGCCTGACCGGCCTTGGTATGGTCCATATTGATTTCCAGGGCTTTGCGGAAATACTTTTCCGACATGCGTCGCAACCCGGCCGAGCGGAACATCATGCCCAGGTGATAGGCGGGTTCCGCGTTCCAGGGCTCCATTTCAGCCGCTTTCAAAAGGTTTTGTTCCGCGTTCTTGCGAAATGCCGGCAGATGCATCTGGCAGAGTCCGAGTTGAAAAAAGTACTTGGCCCGCTCGGAATCCAGGCGGATGGCCCGGTCCAGGCAATCCGCGGCTTCAACGTAACTTTTGCGCGCCTTGTGTTCCAGGGCTTCCTGAAAATACACCTGTGCCTGCTTTACGGGGTTCACGGTCTCCACTTTTTGCGCGGGGCCTGGAGGGCTTGATGTGGCGGAAGATGTGAGCGTGTTTCGGGCTGCTTCCATTTGTTCAACGATCTGTACGGCGTCATCGTACAGTTCACTTCCAGGATCCAATTCCAATTGTTGGGGATGGAAATCCCGGACACGTTTGCGAAAGGCGTTTTCTATTTCCGCGGGAGCGGCGCCCGCCGAAATTCCCAGCAGGTCATGGGGGTCCAGTTGCCCGGATTCCAGGCAATCCCGCCAGCGGATAATCATTTCCCTGCGTTTTTTTACGGCGTCACTGGTATCCGGTCCCGAAAAAACCACGCCGCCGAGTAGAAAAAACAGGATAAGGGTTTCCCAGTAGTCCTGCTCTTCTATTCCCAGTTTTGCGCGGATCTGATCATGGGACCGGGCATTCAGGCGTTGCATGCGGGAAAAGAGCGAGGATTGGCGTTCATAAACCCGGGACAGAACCTGAACCGGTATGGAAACAAAGCGGGGATGGCTGCGGCTGAAGATTTCACGAAAATAGTAATGGGTTTTTACGCTGGATACCACGTCGGAAAGGATGTCCGCCAGATAAATTCCGCCGGATTTGGACAAGGGGGCGTGGGCGCGAAAGGTCCATTGCCCTTGCGCCAGGGAAAACAGCGAGAAAGCGATAATGCGCATGCGGTGCAGGCGGGCGAAATCAACTTCCCCCCTTTGCAATACACCGCGGTTGATCAGTAATTCGGCGAAGCGCTCGTCGTTTTCTTCCAGGACATCACCGGAAATCAGACCGCAATCCTGTAATATGGTGGTCAGCCCTTCCTGTGGCCGGGTGCTCTCCACGTCTGCCAGCATGCCCCCGGAAAACACCAGTTTCCTTGTACATCCCTCACCGGCAACAGTCAGCGTACCTGAAGCCTCTTCGGCCAGGATACGCTTAAACTCCAGCAACAGGGGGGAGCGGTCCAATGTCGGGCTCATCATCCTTTCCGCGATGATTATGGCATGTTGCGGTGCATGGAGTCAAACAGGAGCACCCTCAACTTGTATTCCTCTCCATCTCTGTTAAAATCAGTTACCGGGAAACCGGCGGGAGGATCATGAAGCGATTTGCCCCGAAACGAATGGCTGCGGGATGGATGGCATTGGGGCTGCTGTTCAGTGGAGCCCCGTTTCTGGAGGGGAAATCAGACAAGGCAACGCAAATCCAATCCGCCTTTGCCGATAGGCTTGACAAGATCCAGTCTCATCCGGAGGGATTTGAAAGGTTCCGCAGGCAGCATCCAAATTTGTTTCCCCGGGATGAATGCGGGGAGTGGGTGATGGTACGCAAAGAAAAACTCCAATTAAAAAACGGTGAAAGCATGGTCGTGGGGGCGGCTTATTCCCGGGTGTTGATTCCCGCGTCCATGCAACGGGTGATGCGTTACCTGGAAACTCCGGAATGGTTCCAGGATCTGTACGATCTGGATGCGGATGCCGTGATCGCACATGCCGGCAACGCCGGGGACGGGTGCTTCCAGGCCCGGATTTTCAAGCGTGTGCCCCTGTTGCCCAATCAGGATTTCGTACTGGGGTTTTCCCGGGTGCAATTCACGGATGTCTGGTTTCAACGCGCTCGTCTGGTTCAAGATCGCAAGCAATTCGCTGTTCGGGATAACCTGAAGATCCTTGTACCCAAAGACAACGGAGTCATGTACCACGAAATATCACTGGTTTACCCGCAACGCTGGTGGGCCAGGGCATTGGGTCCCACTTTCCGCAGCATCATGCGTCGCCAGGTCCGGCAAATGCTGGTCGTGCTGCGTTGCGTGATCCGTTCGACGCCGGAGCTGCAACCCGGGCGCGCCCGTGATTGTTGGGAGCAGGCAGGGCGGGATTGATTTTTTTTGCATATCAACCCGGGGGAAATTTTGTGAATGGTCCGACAGAGTAGTTGGAAGCCATTTCAAAGGAGGCCGTTCCGGAAACGGAGCGGATGAGAAGATGAAACACAGAGCATGGACAATCGGGTTTTTGGTTGTGGGTTTACTGGGCTGGCTGACGGCTGCCGCACCGTCCACCGGCGTGCTTACCGGCACCGTTGTGGACGCGAACGGCCGGGCGCTGCCGGGAGCAAAGATTTCCGCGATTTCTCCGGCCCTGAACCAACCCCTGAGCACGGTCAGTGATGCCGGGGGAGAATGGCGCCTGGAAAACGTAACTCCCGGAGTGTATCGCCTGACGGTTGAACGCGCCGGTTTTATCTCAGTGGTTAAAAGGGACCTGAAGGTGACGGCCGGAAAAACCCTGCGCGTGGACGTACGGCTTTCACCGGACATCAAGCTGGAAGTAGAAGAAACCGCCGTGGCCGCTGATGCCTCGGCCCCCCAGGTCAGGCACCGGCAAATGAAGATGGCGGGCCATCCCCGGGGAGGATATGCCGGGCTGGAAGCCCCGACTCCCATGCCGCAGTGGAACACGGAAGAGTACGCCCATATCGACGAAAACCGCTTTCACAATGCGTTGGAAAGTCCGTTATCCACTTTCTCGATTGACGTGGATACCGCCTCTTACGCCAATGTACGCCGTTTCATCAACATGCAGCAACGCCCTCACCAGGACGCGGTTCGCATCGAGGAGCTGGTCAACTACTTTCACTACGAATATCCGGAACCAAAGGGGCGCCATCCTTTTTCCATCAGCACGGAAATATCGATATGCCCCTGGAACAATGAACATTACCTGATGATGGTGGGCATTCAGGGTAAGCGCACCCTGGGCGGCCCCCCCCCGGCGTCCAACCTGGTATTCCTCATCGATGTGTCCGGGTCTATGAATTCGCCGGCCAAACTGCCCCTGTTGAAACGTTCATTCAAGCTCCTGACATCGCAATTGAGTGCCCGGGACCGGGTGGCGATGGTGGTATATGCCGGCGCCGCGGGTGTGGTCCTGCCTTCCACCGCCGGTGACAAGGCGGATACGATCATGGCCGCGCTGGAACGCCTGCGGGCCGGGGGTTCGACCGCCGGCGCCGCGGGGATACAACTGGCTTACAAAGTAGCTGAAGAAGGGTTTATCAAGGGCGGCAACAACCGCATTATCCTGGCAACGGATGGTGATTTCAACGTGGGCGTAAGCAGCACATCCGACCTGGTGAGCCTGGTCGAAAAGAAAAGCAGCCAGGGAATTTTCCTGACAGTATTGGGTTTCGGCATGGGCAATTACAAGGACGCGCGCATGGAACAGATGGCGGACAAGGGGAACGGCAACTACCATTATATCGACAGCATCCTGGAAGGCCGCAAGGTGTTTGTGCACGACATGCTCGGCACCCTGTTCACCATTGCCAAGGACGTCAAGATCCAGGTGGAGTTCAATCCCGCCCATGTCAAGGGTTACCGCCTGGTGGGTTATGAAAACCGCCGCCTGGAAAACGAGGACTTTGCCGACGACACCAAGGATGCCGGTGAACTGGGCGCCGGCCATGCGGTAACGGCTTTTTATGAAATCGTCCCGGCGGGTTCGGATGAAGTGGTGGGCGGCAGCGGTGACCTGAAATACCAGGACAAAAAGATCACCCCGGATGCGCGCCGCAGCCCGGAATGGGCCACCGTCAAGTTTCGCTACAAAAAACCCGACAAAGATACCAGTATCCTGATTGAACAAGCCGCGCGTCCGCTGAAGAAAGCGCCTTCAGCCGTTTTCCGTTTTGCTTCCGCGGTGGCGGAGTGGGGGCTGTTGTTGCGGGATTCTCCGTTCAAAGCCGATGCCGATTACGCGGCGGTGGCCAAACGCGCCCGCGAGGCCCGGGGCGAGGATCCGTACGGGTACCGGGAAGAGTTTATCCGCCTGGTGGAAACCGCGGCCCTGTTAAAAGAGACCGAGGACAAACCGGAAAGCGCGGTACGAGAACCGCGTCCCTCCGTACCCCACCGGCACTGAACAGCGCGACCGTGCGGGGGCCGGGTTCGGCCCGGCCCCCGGTCCCGGCCGTCGCTTACTTTTCAGGACCGTAAACCAGGTCTCCGTTCACTAAAATGATATCCTGGTGCTTATTGCCGGGGTCATCCGCACTGTACAGGCCCCGTTGTTCCCAGCCTTCGAAGCGGCCGTCCGCGCCGCCGGATCCCAGGGCAAAGTCCGTGATGCCGGGTCCGCGGAGATAGAGGATGGGATTCCCCCAGCCGTCTTTGAAAATTTCAATGGTTTCCGGCGTCGTGCCGTGTTCCGCCAGGTAACCGAGAACCTGTGTAGAGATCGAGCGCATTTGTGCCAGGGTTTTGGCTCGGCGCGCCAGTTCCGTGCTTTTCACCATGGCGGGAACGGCCACCGCCGCACCGATCCCGGCCGCCATGACCGCGGGCAGAACCATCAGTTGGTGCAGTGGCAGGTTGTGGTTCAGCGTATAACAAAATCCCGTAGAGTCGTGCCTCATTACCCCGTACATGGAAAAATCCCCGGGGAACAGGTTCATGACGGTTTGCAGGCCGGCCCGGTCCGTCTCTTTCAGTTCCGGGTTTTTAAGGGCCGTGGCCTTGATGCTTTGCATCACTTCATTCACCCGCGGGGAAATGTAGCGAAAACCATTGCCCTCGGCGGGTATGTCCCGTGCCAGTTTCTTGAACTCGGCGGTATCCTGGAGCCCGCCCGTACCGGCCATCAAAGTTTCAGCCAACTCTCTGGCCGAGGCAAATACCAGGTAGCGGCCGTTGCAGGCCAGGGTAGGTGAAGAGAATACCGGATTTGGAGGAGCGGGCAGAGGCAGGAAACGGACCGCTTCGGCGGGATCAGCTTTTTTCTCCGGCTGGATGCCGGCGGCGACGATGTCATAAAGGGCAAAGTCCTTGACGGCCACAACCAGGGCCAGGTTCGGGGCGGGAATCGGCATGGATGCTTTTCCCAGCGGAACCTGGATGGTACGCTGCCTGTCCAGTGTAATTACCAGACCGGCGCTGCCGTTGAATCCGTTCAGGATGGTATCCGGGTCAATTCCCTGCATCTTTAACGCCGGTACCAGGACGGAAACACCTTTCTTGAACTCTTCCACATCACTTTTTTCCGCCTGGGCGTGGATCCAGTCCCAGACTACTTTCGGACGGAAATCCCCGAATTGGGCCAGCGCCGTATCCGCGGGTAAAAATCCCAGCTCCGCCAGGGCGTGGGGCTTTGGCGCATAAAGGTTCCAGATCAAGTCAGTACCGGTTTGCGGGGCATGGTAAAGCACCATGCGGGTGCGGTGCATCTTATCGCTCAGGGGGATGGAGCTGGCGCCCAGGGCGCGTACGCGGTACAGACCGGTTTCCCCGATCATGCGCCGAACCAGTTTGAACCACTTGAGGTTGTTCTTGCGGGTGGTTTCATCAGCCGGCTGTTTTTCCAGCACGGATTGGATGCCTTCCAGCGCCTTTTCGCAGAACTTCACCAGTCCCGCGGTATCCCAGAACAGGTACATGGTACCCCCGGGGTCCAGTTGATTGGTGACGGCGGCGAACGGGCCGGCTTCGGAAACCGCCCCTTTATCCGTGGTTTCACCCAGTCCGGGGCCCAGGAAAAAATAGGCCGCCAGGGCGCCGATAACGATGCCGGCCACAAGCAAGGCGATCATGGTACGTGCTTTCATATTTCCCTCCTCGAGGGGATCCGGAAAAACAGAATCCCATTTCATTGTACGATTATAAGTAAAAGTTGAAAAGTTGGAGAGTTGAAAAGTTGAAAAGTTGGAATCTATTACGTTTTGTATGGGTAAATACACATTGGTAATTGGTAAGCGGTTGTGAGTATGAGTACCCAGAGGGCATACATACCCGCAGGGCATAAAGCATAAGCGAACGCAAACGTAGGTTCCGGGGACCCATGGTCTG
>OMKS01000778.1_pt1 | contig 29510 bp, 23 predicted proteins | sample 1674721 | NCBI WGS metagenome assembly OMKS01 (sample SAMN06264996, study PRJEB25208) | sediment metagenome | isolation source: hot spring sediment | place: USA: California | collected 2014-09-02 | reverse complement strand
GGGCGAACCTGTGACCATTATACTATGTCAGCAAGTGGTATTGGTATTTTTGTTAGGGGAGTGGGCGCTACAGGATTCGAACCTGTGACCCCCTGCTTGTAAGGCAGGTGCTCTGAACCAACTGAGCTAAGCGCCCGGGAATGCAGTAAACGATTCAGATTCGCTCAAAAAGCCTGCAAATTTACACATACTATCAGAAATATCAACGAGTTTATTTGCGGACTGCCAGCTCCAGGACATCGGACATCTCCTTAACGAATTCAAAACTCATCTCTTTCTGAATCTGTTTGGGAATCTCCACCAGGTCCTTACGGTTGTGATCCGGCAGAATCACCCGCCGCAAGCCAGCCCGGTGCGCCGCGAGCACTTTCTCTTTGATGCCACCAACCGGTAAAACGGCTCCGCGCAGCGTAATCTCGCCGGTCATCGCCAGCTTATCCTTGACCTTTTTCTTTTTCAGGAGCGAGAAAATCGCCGTTAATATTGTCACTCCGGCGGAAGGTCCATCTTTCGGCACAGCCCCGGCGGGTACATGGACATGAATATCGGTTTCGCTGAATATTTTCTCATCAATATCCAGTTCCCTTGCGTTGGACCGGATATAACTAAGTGCCGCCTCAGCCGACTCTTTCATTATATCGCCCAATTGACCGGTCAGATGGAGATTGCCTTTGCCCTTCATGCCGGTGGCTTCGATAAACAGGATATCGCCGCCGACAGCCGTCCACGCCAGACCGATGGCAACACCGGGTTTCGAAGCGCGCTCGGCAATATCCACAAAGAAGCGTTGCGGACCGAGATAGGTCTCCACGGCTTTTGAATCCACTACAAATGCTTTTTTACGCTTCCGACCGGCTACATCGCGGGCAATTTTCCGGCAGATATTGGCAATTTCCCGTTCCAGATTACGGACACCGGCTTCCCGGGTGTAGTGCGCAATAATTTTCCGAATTCCGTCATCGGTAAACTTAATTGTGGTCTTGCTCAGACCGTGCTCCTTGATCTGCTTCGGGATCAAGAATTTTTTGGCAATATTCAGTTTTTCCTCTTCGATATATCCGGAGAATTCCAGCATTTCCATCCGGTCGCGCAAAGCCGGCAGGATCGTATCATTCATATTGGCGGTGGCAATGAACATGACTTTGGACAGATCGTAGGTGACTTCCAGGTAGTGGTCGCTGAAGCTGCTGTTCTGTTCGGGGTCCAGGACTTCCAGCAGCGCTGAGGAGGGATCACCCCGAAAATCATTTCCCACCTTATCAATTTCATCCAGCATAAAAATCGGGTTGCTGGAACCGGATTTGCGGATACTTTGAATTATCCGTCCCGGCAGTGCGCCGATATAGGTGCGGCGATGCCCGCGAATCTCGGCTTCATCCCGCACACCGCCCAGGGAAATCCGTATGAACTTACGCCCCATCGCCCGGGCAATGGATTTACCCATAGAGGTTTTGCCGACGCCCGGAGGACCTACAAAGCAAAGGATCGGTCCCTTAACGGCACTTTCTTTTTCGACCTGCTCTTTCAGTTTGCGCACCGCTAAATATTCGATCACCCGGTCTTTCACCTTGTCCAATCCGTAGTGGTCCTCGTCAAGAATCTCCTTCGCTTTTTTAACGTCCACGTTGTCCTTGGTATAGGTGTCCCAGGGTAGCTCCACCAGCCAGTCCAGATAGGTTCGGGAGACCGTATATTCCGGTGAAGCCGGCGGAATTTTTTGAAGTCTGTCTAACTCCTTTTCTGCCACTTTGCGAGCCTCTTCGGTCATGGGAGCCTTGGCGATTTTTTCCTCCAGCTCCTTAATCTCCATGGTTCCTTCGTCTTCGCCCAGCTCCTTTTTAATTGTCTTCATCTGCTCGCGCAAAAAATATTCCCGCTGGGTCTTGGAGATCTCATCCTGTACCTCCGACTGAATCATCTCACCCAGTTCAATGCGCTGTATCTCTTTATTGATAATGATAGTCGAACGCTCCAGACGCTTGCGAATATTCAGTTGTTCCAGCACCTCCTGTTTTTCAGCCACCGGCACATTCAGGAGCTGGATCGCCCGATCCACCAGGCGACCGGGATGCTGAATATTGGAGAGTACCGTGGTATGCTCTTCCGTTAAATAGGGTGCAACCTTGATCAGTTTATTATACAGCTGGCGTAAATTGGCGACCAGCGCATCAATTTCAATGCTGGGTTCGTAGGTCTCAGACACTTTCAGCACAGCGCCTTTAAAATAGGGCTCCAGTTGAATAAAAGATTGAACTTTGGCGCGTTCCATACCCTGCACAATGGCGCTCTTACTGCCGTCGGGCATGTTGAATATTTTCAAAACCTGTGCGATTGTTCCCCATTCATAGAGGTCTTCTTTATCCGGCATTTCAATCGAGCCGTCTTTTTGGGCAACGACGACAATCCGGCGCTTCGCTTCCGGGAGGTCCTCAATCAGTTTTAGTGAGCGCTCACGCCCGACATAAATCGGGATTACCTGCTGCGGAAACAGCACGGTATTCCGCAATGCCATAATCGGAAGGATTTCCGGAACTCCCTTAATGGTTTCCGGCTGATCCTGATAATCGGAATTGTTTATCTTTTCGGTCATTTTTTCTCCTGATCGTTTTTTATACGACATCTCCCAAGATTATTTATCGGTCATTTCGATAATTAGTTCCGCTTAACCAGCGGCTTTGTCCATCTCTTTCAGAGCCATTACAAACCGTAAGGTTACGGAGTAGTCGCCTTCCCTGGATTTCCCGGCTACTGCCGGAAAGAGTCCGTCTTTTTGCTGCAGGTCCAGCAGCCAGTTGACGGCTTTTTTAAAATTTGGATGGTTGTGTAGTTCAGCAACGGGCGCCAGGGCTTCGATAAACCGCAGGGTACCACCCCGGAAAAGACCGTTATCTGAGTAATCGGTATACAGAAAATTCCAGGCGTCGGCTTCCGGAAATAGTGTCGTGTGGTTTTTTTCCAGATAATTCTCGAGGACAAAAGTTGCCGCTTTCTGACATACCTCGGAATTCCGCAGCCGGCTGTGAACACTGAAAGCCTGAAAGGCAAAAATTGTCGTCCAGATGCCGCTCTTAGCCGTTTTCAAGGAGATTCCGCTGTGCACCATAGAGGGCGAAAGCCAACCGCCATCGAAGCGCTGCCGCTTAGCCAGCCAGCGGTACCCTTTTTCTACGAAAGGATTGCCGATCATATTGTAGCGCGCCAACAGCCAGAGTGCATAACTGTGATGATGCAGTAAAAGGGGAAATTTACCGTCGGGTTTTTGCATTTTCAGCAGCGCAATAATGCCTCTTTGAATCGCTGTAAAGTTTTTTGTGCAGCCGTAATCAAGCAGCTGGGTCATATTTTTCAATTGCTGCAAAAACAGCATTGCCCGGTTGCGTTCTTCGATTTTATAGCGTTTCTCCTGCTTCCAACATCCGTTTTCTAACTGGGTGGCGAGCAGATGTTCCCGCGGTTTATAGCCGATCAGCGCCTGTCTCAGGGTTTCCAGAAATTCCGTATCCTGAGGATTAAACTGGAGGGCGGTGGCATAACGAATGGGCAGCGGCGCCTTTTTTAATAATATCGGTATCGGATCATATTTCAGTAAGCGCAGCCAACTTTTCGATTTTGACATCTTATTCTCATTTCTATTATTTTACCAGATGCCATTGAATTATCCAATGGGACCGGTGTGTTATTCTTCGAGTAATATAAAAATTATATGATCGCCCGGGCGGGTTTGGGCAGCTTAAAGAAAAATCGCAGTTTATTTTTTTCAGAAATCTCATTATGAAAATAAACACTTAAATAAACGCATAACCGGTCGGTAATATCCTTGGTTTCAGGGCTAAATGCAAGAATTATTTCATTTTTCTAATTTGGAATTCACTGTTAATCAGCGTTTCGATTTCCTCAAAATTTCGGGCGGTATAGTCGGCGCTACTCAAATCCGAGAAGTTCGATGGTCCGATCAAACCGACGGTTATTGTACCCGCCGCTTGAGCCGACTGCAGCCCATTGATGGAATCTTCAATCACAAGCGTATGACCGGGCTCGACAGCCAGCAGGCGACAAATTTTCGCATAGGGATCGGGATAGGGTTTTGAACGGCGCACATCGTCGGCGGTTACGATCATGGAAAAGTGGTTGCGGATTTTGGTATTGGCAAAAATCCACTCCAGCATTGCTCTGCCGCTGGATGTCGCCAGTCCGGTCGGCAATTGCCGGTTGATTTTATGAAAAAAATCCAGAAAGCCGGGCATATAATCCAACGCAGTCGCAAATTCGCGCCGTAACAATATGCGTCCCCTATGTTTTATATCCGCCAGAGATGCCGGCAACTGATAGCGTTTACTGATCACTTCCAGGTATTGCTCTTCCGGCAGCCCCTTTGTATCCCTGATATCCTCCAAATCCACCTCAACACCGTAGGATAAAAACAGTGCCTGTTCAGCCTTTTCATAGAGTGGCTCACTGTTGACTACCACTCCATCGAAATCAAACACGACGGCATCAATTCCAGTCATTTTGTCAGCCAACAAATCCCAGAATCAGATAGAGCACCAGCGCCAACCCGGCAGTGGTCAGCGCGTAAGGCAGTTGCGTATTAACATGGTCAATATGGTCGCAGGCGCACGCCATAGAGGCAATCATTGTTGTGTCCGAAATCGGCGAACAGTGATCGCCGAACACGCCTCCACCCATCACCGCGCTGACCATTAGCGGCAGATTCAAATCGAGATTCAACGCCAGGGGCACCGCAATGGGGATCATGATCGCAAAGGTGCCCCAGGAGGTTCCCGTTGCGAAAGAGATGAAGCAGGCGATTAAAAACACCAGCGGGATAATTAGCGCCGGATGAATAGTGGCGGAGGCAAGGTTGGCGACATAGGGACCGGTGCCCAAGGTTTTACAGGTGGCGCCCAGCGTAAAGGCGAACACCATCAAAAGCCCCATGGGGATCAGACCGCCCATGCCCTTCATAACCAGGTCCAGAACCTCTTTCAGCGAAAAAATACCCTGTATCTTGAACAGGATCGCGCTGACGGCGATACCCATCAGGACTGCCCAAAAAACTGCCGTGGAACCAGACCCCTGAGTGATATTGCCATTCCCGGTAATCAGCAGCCCAAAGGGCACTGTCAGTACCATCGCCAGTAGCGGTAAAAACATATTGAGCGGACGCGGTGTTACCCCCGCTTTAACCGGCATGGCGATCGTCTCTTCCGAAACCAGCAGCTGGGCATCATCACGAATGACTTTACCGGTTTCCCGAGCCCGGCGTTCGGCTTTAGCCATGGGTCCGAAATCCCGGTTGGTCACGGTGATAAAGAGCACCAGCAGAATCGTAAAAATCGCATAGAAATTCGTCGGCACAGCTTTTAAAACGGTAAAGAAGGGATTGTCAATCTGCTGCGCCAGCAGCAATCCGGTCAGGACAGCCCCCCAGCCGTTAAAAGGGATCATCACACAGACCGGCGCTGAAGTGGAATGCGCCAGATAAGCCAGCTTTTCCCGGGGAACCTTGAATTTGTCAAACAGTGGTCGCCCGATAGAACCGATGACCAGATTGATCATATTGCTTTCAATGAATATCAAAATCCCGATCAACCAAAGCATAATACCAGCGCTGCGGCGGTTATTGACCAGACCCTTTTTACTGATCCACTGAATGAAGCCCTTTACGCCGCCAGAATGCTGCATCAGAATAATCAGTGCCCCCACCATCATGCTGAAAACAATCACCTTGGTATTACCGGAATCCTTAAAAGTATCCACCGTCGCTTCCAGCGCGTCCCGCAATCCCAGTAGTGGATTCCAGCGGTTGATAGCAGTCCAGCCCAGCCAGATGCCCAGAAAGATCGAAGGGTAAACCTGCTTGGTGCGAATCGCTAAAATAATTGCCAACAGCGGCGGCAGTACAGAAATCCAACCATAACTGTCCATAATATTCATCCCGACCTTTGCTTATCTGTTTGTCCGATTGCGAAAAAAATTCAGCCGGTGCTCACTCGGCAACTGGTATCCTCAGCCGGAAAACCGTTTGTTCTTCCGCATCGGTCTCCAGTTGGAATTTGACCCCATATCGTTCCAGCAGAATATATGCATTATAGAGTTGCATTGTTTTAATTGAATCCGGTTCGTCCGGCAGTTTTCCGCCCCTCTGCCTGACGGAATAGAAGGGTGTAAAAACCGTCTTCATTTCTTCCGGACTTAATGATTTACCCATGTGGGAGATGGTTAACAGGATCTGCTTTTTATCAGATTTCGTGCCAATTCGGAGTTCCCGGCGAGCTGCATTTTCCATAGCATGGATCGAATAATCAATAATCCCGGACAGGGCATGCGAGAAGTCAATATAATATCCCCGGATCGGCGGTATACTGCGATCTGTTTCCAGATGAATATCCACCTGGTTTTTGACATAAAGATTGGATTTGATGAAAAGCACTTCCGTCCTGATTAAATCGTTCAGGTCAATATCTATCACCTTTTCGATCTTTTCCAAATTAGCTTTTTTAAGAAAGATATCCGCCATTTGTAGAATTTTGTTGGCGTTGGCAACGATAATATCGGGTTCCTTCAGGTCCGGTATCTTTTGCTTGAGCAGCTGGGCTCTGCCGATAATAACAGCCAGTTCATTGCGCAAATTATGGACGATTCCGCCGGCAAAAAGCACCGTGCTGGACATTTTCTGCTGCTTCAGCAGCTCCGCTTCCAGTTTGCGCTGATATCTTTCACGTTCTTTACGCTCGGTAATATCGCTGATGATGGCAAAAGTAGCCGGCGCCTGCTGATACTCAATAATTTTCACATTGGCTTCCACAAAGAGATGCTCGCCGTTTTTCTTTCAGAAAATCGTCTCGTACCGCGCCGGGACCTCTTCGCCCCGTTCCCGCCGGCGGGCGCGCTCTTCCAGTATTTTCAATCCTTCGGTAGTATAGACCTGCCGGTAGTCAGCCATAATCAGCTCTTCGTATTCGTAGCCCAGCATTTCGGCAAATTGCCGATTGAAAAAGATAAATCTGTCATTCTGGCTGATCACAATGCCGTCGTTGAGATTCTCCACCAGCAGGCGGTAGCGCTCCTGCGATCCATACAATTTGGTCTCGAGCGATCGGTGGACCAGGGCATGCGCAAATATATCGGCAATGACCTTTAACAGCTCGATTTCCGCTCCCGACCAGCGACGCTTCCGCACAACCGAATCAAAGCCGACGAAGCCGATCTGGCTATTGCTGTAATTCATGGGAACCACCACCAGAGACTGAATACCCTGCGCCAGTAATGCCTCTTTTACGGGCTTCGCCTTCTCCGGCAATTTCCGGATATCCTCGATAAAAACCGTTTTACCGCCAAGTAATCGTTCGCGATACCATGACTGGTTTTTTATAGAGATGCTCTGCAGCCGTTCCATTTGCGGCTCAATTCCAGCTGCGTACCACTCGTGGGAATTTCTGAGTTTATCGTTGTTTCGGTCCAGTTGAAAAACATAACTGCGATCGGAGCCGGTAAATTCGCCGACTTTCTGCAAAGCTCGATTAATGGTTTCATCAACCTGGATTGGCGAAAGATTAATAAAATCCAGCGCTATTTCCAGGATCAGCTGTTGCAGAGATTCCGCCTGTTTTTCCTTTTTCATCGTCGGTACAACTTATTATTTATATAGAAAACATGCAATCTAATTCAGCACCAGTCCCGCCGCCGCTAAAAAATCGCGCAAGAGCGGAGCCGAACTGAACCGATGCGCACGAATCCCGATCCTGCGGGCGGCGTAGACATTGTCTGCCAGGTCGTCAACAAACAGACACTCCCCGGGGGCACTTCCGGCTATCTCCAGCGCTTTTCGATAAATCGCCTCGTCCGGCTTCCGGGCGTTCACCTCATAGGATAATACCAAAGCATCAAATTGATCCAGAATATTCGTCTTTTTCCGAATAGCCCTGATGTGGAGTTCATTGGTATTGGAAAGGAGAATCAACCGAGCCTGCTTTTTTATAACCGGAATCAACTCACAAACCGCAGGAATTTCCTCAAACGGCTTCTGCCAGATAGCCACCAGAGTCTCCAGCGTAATCGGCTCTGACAAACCGCCCTCCCGGTTTAGTCGGTCAATATATTCAGGAATGTCAATCAGCCCTTTTTCAAACTCCAGTTCCACCGGTGATTCAGCGAGCTGCCGCACAGCCGGCAGTGATAAGCCCGGCAATCGGGCAAAATCGCTCAGAATGCGCTCCTTATCAACCCGCAGAACGACATTGCCGAGATCAAAAAAGACAGTCCGGATCATGAGTATAGAATGCTATTTTTCATCAATTACGATTTCGGTCCTAATATGTCCGGTGGGTTTTTCTGTAAAACTACGGATAATTGTTGATTCATATTTTCCCAGTTTCTCCAGGGTTTCCTCGTCCAGCAGCTTCAGGTGTTTCATAATCGCCACCGCCATGGAATCGGCGGCTTTCCAGTCGCCGCTGAGTACCTTCAGGGCAATTCCGGTATGACCGGTTTCGGTTCGGATTCCGATCCCGCGCACACCTTCATAACCGTAGCGTGAAACTCCCTTGCCGTGCAGCGCCGTGATGAAATCGGAATCGAAGCGACCTTTCCCCGCCAGATGTTTGGGATGCAGATTCATGACATGAAAGATTTTTTGCAAATCGTCATCGGCGCCGGCTGCCAGTTTGCGATACATCATCGCCAGCGTAATGATTGGTAAAAAATAGGTCGGGGCGTTGGAGTCGTCCATTTCCACCGGAATTTTATCCTTTTCCGCATAATGCTTAATTTTTTCGAGGATGCGTTGCTGGACCGGATGCTCGATACCGGTATAGCCGTCGGTAGTGACATCCAGTGCTTTGGCGATGGCAAGCATCCCGGCATGAATCCCACTGCTGCTGTTGTGCAACGCCGTCGGGCGGCGCCCCTGCAGAATCAGCTGTTCATAGCTGGTTTTATCATGAGGCGGATGGACTCCGCAAAGGAGGTCGTCCACGCTGGCGCCGATTTTCTTCAGCAGACTGGACACCGCCTCCGTCTGATAGACCTCGCCGTTATGGCTGCTGCAGGTAATGGCGATATCCTCATCGTCCAATTTGAACTTGTCAATGGCGCCGGATTCCAGCAATACCGCCGCCTGAAAGGGGCTGCCGGCAGACTGAATAAACACCGGATACTCCGACTCACCGGCTGTAAAAATTATTTCGTTGTTATCATTCAGAGCGACAGCATAGCCAATGTGAAAGTTGTCAATAATATTGCCCCGGAACTTTTTCGCAACCAAAATCATGTCAGTATTCTCCTTTAACTAATCTCAATTATTGTCATAAATTCCTTAACCGCCGTATCAAATCCCAGCAGAAACGCCTGCGCCAGCAGGGCACGTCCCACCGATATAAATTCCACCTCCACGACCTCATTCAATGCCCGAATCATCCGGTAATTCAGAGCGCCGCCGACGGACACCCGCAAATTGTTGCGTCTGCCGATTCGAATTGTATGGGTAATCCGCCCCAGATATTCCAGAAAAGCGGTATGGCTAGCCTGTTCCACCAGCTCATTGGTGGCGATTTCCACCTCGTCAATACCCATCTGATAGGCTTCCTTCATACATTTCACATCCGGTTTCAGGCGCACAGCCACCCCGACATTCTCCATATTGACAACCGCTGTGGCCAGGTCCCTGATCACTTTCGAAGGAATATCTACCGTGGTATCGTCAGTCTCCGGATCACAAATCGTAATCATATCCGGTCGCAACAAAACGGCTTTCTGAACCACCTGCATATCTGCGGGAACCCGGATATTGATACGGCTGTTTGTCATGGACCGCAGAAGCCCCAGATTATTCAACTGTCCGATCTCCGTTCCATATGTAAAACTGATTCCGCCCACATCAGCGGTTTCTGTAAAGCTGATCAGGTTCAGCGGATTGGAAATCGGCGCCCCGGTGATTTTTGCCAGGGCAATAAAGGGATCAAAATTGATCTCAAAGTAAGGCATCTTCAACTGTCCTTTCACGAAACAATTTCCGAGGCAAAGCAGAGTGAAATACCCGAAAATTTGCCCGTTTCAATTAAGTGCTCCAGCACTTCCAGCGTTTCCTGATATACATGCCCAATGGCAACGGCAGACCCGCGCCGTTTTGCCACCTCAATGGCTTTTTCGATCTGCGCCTGAATTTCGCTCTTATCCCTGTTATTATCAAGAAATACCGAGCGGCATGCGGAGGTTAAGCCCTGAACCCGGGCGGTTTCGTAGGCGACACTGCGCGGCGATGTGAAGCTGTCCACAAAGAAAAGCCCCTTTTCCTTCAGACTTTTCATCACCAGGCTCATTAGTTCGGTGTCGGCGGTCGCCAGCGAACCCATGTGATTGCTCATACCAACGGCTTCCGGCAGCTCCAGAATCGCGCCCGCGATCCTCTGCTCCACCTCCAAACGACGCATATTCTGCTGGATCATATACTGATCTTCGCCGGTTTTATATTCTGCACGTTCCGGTTCCATCGGCATGTGGACAATGATCTCCTTGCTATTCTTACGACCCTCATTGGCGACCCAGCGCGAATAGGGATGACCGGGGATGACCGAAAGGGTCAATTTTTCGTTGAGGCGGATGAATCCCTTGATGATCTCATTATTGCTATACCCGAAATCGTCAATTATGATCGCCAGTTTCGGTTTTTGCCGCAGTTCGCCTTTCAGGACAAAATAGTCGCCGGGTCGCTCGCTTCGTAAAAAAGTGATCGCACCGACCGATTGATTATAGTAATCAACCATTACCATAAATCCACGATTTTCTGAAAAGCGATTAATATTGCGAATCGTACAGCCGTCACGCCCGACAATCGGTTTAATCATCTTTAGCGCCGCTTCCAAAGTCATATCGGTGGGAATCATAAAAGCCAAAATCAAACCGCTGCTTTTATCGCTATCAATCTGGACTTCTGCGAAGCCTTTCACCGCCAGCTCCGACCGGATTGTTTTATTAAGGAATGAGTGCCCTTCGAGATGGATCAGGCTTCGGGAGGGCGCCGACTGCGGATAAAAATATAACAGAATTAATGACAGCAGCCCCAGGACGCCGACAAAAATGACCGCCAAGCGTTTTTCATCTTTCCGGCGGTTGGCTACAACCCTGTTCGGTTTCTTTAGATATCGGACTATTTTCATCTCATACTTTCAATCATGAAAAAGTACGAAATTTCCACTTTATTATCAAATAGAGAATCACGCCGCGGATATGGTTTTTAATATTGCGTCTCAGGAATTAAATTCCAGTGGAAAATGAGGTGCTTATGATCAAAATCGGAGTTGTTGGTGCCGGACACTTGGGGCGCTGGCACATCAATAATTTAAAAGCCCTGGAGAACGTGGAGCTGGTCGGTTTTTTCGACACCGATCGCCGGCGCAGCGCCGTCATTGCCGAGGAATATGGGGCGCTTCCCTTTGATTCATTGGAAGCGTTGCTGGAAAAGTGCCAGGCTGTTTCCATCGTGGTCCCGACCCGGTCCCATTATCAGGTCGCCCGGGCGGCACTCCAGCGCGGCTTGCATGTTTTTTGTGAAAAACCCTTCATGCAGACCCTTGAAGAAGCCGATGAGATTATCGAGTTGGCTCAGCAAAAGGGACTGGTTTTGCAGGTGGGGCACATCGAACGCTTTAACCCCGCTCTGTCCGGCATCGGCGATTTCCCGATCAAGCCGCTTTTCATCGAATCGCACCGCATCAGTCCTTTTAACCCACGCGGTACGGATGTGGCTGTGATTCTGGACCTGATGATTCATGATATTGATATTGTGCTCGCCATGGTGTCTTCAGAAATTGAACAGATTGACGCTTCCGGGGCACCTGTTTTGACCGACACGATTGACATCGCCAATGCCCGCCTTAAATTCGCCAACGGTTGTGTCGCCAACATTACCGCCAGTCGCATCTCCGATAAACAGATGCGGAAAATCCGCATTTTTCAGAAAGATGCTTACCTCTCCATTGACTTTCTGAAAAACCGGACCAGTATCTATTCATTATCTCAAACTCCGGGTGAGCCATTATCCGGCACCGTACCCATTGCCGAGCTCAAGATCAATGATCAGCAAACACGGTTTATTACCTATCAGGAAATTCATACCACCGAATCCAATGCCATGCTGGAAGAGCTGCGCGCCTTTACCCGGACAATTACAACTGGAGCACCGCCGCCGGTTACCGGCGCGGACGGCAAACGAGCCCTGGAAATCGCCCTGCAAATCGAGCATCAAATTCAGACATCATTAAAGAAAGTCCTCTAAAATGTCACTGCGTAAATTTTTCTTTCGATACCGCGGAATTACCCCGCTTCCCTTTATCCTGATTCTGCTTTACCAGTCAAATCTGACTACCACCGGACTAATTGTCGGTCTGCTGATTGTGGCGCTGGGCGAGGCGGTCCGCCTTGCCGGAGTCCGGCAGGCTGGTGGAAACACACGCACCCGCAAAGTCGGGGCAAAGAGACTTTCCACCGGCGGAATCTATGCTCATGTCCGGAACCCCCTCTACCTTGGCAATCTGCTGATCTATGTGGGCTTCGCCATCATCGCCGGCGGTCCCTGGATGGTTTACCTGGCGGTTATCGCCCTCATCTATTTCAGCATCCAGTACGGCTTCATCATCGCGCTGGAGGAGGATACGCTGACGGAACTATTCGGTGAAGAGTATCGCCAATATACCGAAAATGTGCCGCGCTTGCTCTCCCGTTTGCGCCCCTGGCGTGACGCCAATCAGCGCCCCCCCAAAAAGTGGTCGAGCGTTTTTAACTCCGAAAAATCCACGCTGCTAAATCAGGCTGTCTTTCTGGCAGTGCTTATTATCAAAGAATTAACTCTCAATCACCCCTATGAGCTCTAAACATATTTTCATATCCGCCGGTGAATTATCCGGCGATCTGCACGGCGGCAGGCTGATTGCGGAAATCCGGCATCTTCAGCCGGACATCGGTATCAGCGCGATCGGCGGTGACGTAATGGCGCGAGCCGGAGCCGAATTGCTGTATCATATCCGGGAAACCTCTTTTATGGGATTTGTCGAGATTATCCGGCATTTGCCCTTCATTTATACGCTCTGGAAACAGACCCTGAAACATATTGATATGTATCGCCCCGACCTGGCAGTTTTGATTGACTATCCCGGTTTCAATCTTCGGCTGGCAAAAGCCCTGACAAAACGCCAAATTCCCGTAGTCTATTATATCAGTCCCCAGGTTTGGGCCTGGCACCAGGCACGGGTCAAAAAAATCCGCAAATATACCCGGCTGGTCTTGTGTATCCTGCCTTTCGAAGAAAAATGGTTGAAGTCCCATGGCGTCAACGCTCATTTCGTCGGTCATCCCCTTATAGATCAGATTTCCCAAACAATCTCAACCGCGGACACGCCAAAAAAAGTAGTTCCGGCTGGAACGGAGCCGTTTATCGGTCTGTTTCCCGGCAGCCGACAGCAGGAGGTGCGGCACCACCTGCCAGTGATGCTGGAGGCAGTCATTCAATTAAAGACCAGACATTCCGATTTACAGGTGGCAGTCTCCGTGGCACCGGATATCAACACTTCAGTTTACGAAAGTAACTTTCAGCACGAATGGATTCACTGGCTGCAAAACAGCAATCATCAGGTAATCCGGGAAGCCGACTTGCTGATTATGTCATCCGGTACGGCAACTCTCGAAGCGACCCTGTTCGGAACGCCCCTGATTGTCATCTACCGGCTTTCCCATTTATCCTACCTGCTGGGAAAATTTTTAATCAAAGTGCCCTACATCAGCCTGGCAAATTTAATCGCCAACCGCAGGGGCATTACCGAGCTGATCCAGCGCGCCGCCAATCTTGATAATATTGTCACAGAAGCCGAAAAACTTTTATCCGACCGGCACTATCGTGATAAAATGATCAAATTTATGTCCGGTGTCCGTCAGAAACTGGGCAAGCCGGGCACGTCTAAACGGGCTGCCCGGATGATTCTGGACTTAATGTAAATGACTCACATTAATAAAATCGCCAGAGCACTGCTGCAGATTTCACTCATCCCTTTCGCCGGCATTTACGGAATTGCGATAATAATCAGGAACCGGCTCTATGACGGCGGTTGGTTGACGCAGCAGAAAATCAATGTACCGGTAATTTCCGTTGGTAATATCACCGCGGGCGGGACGGGTAAGACCCCCTTTGTGATTGCACTAGCCAATTGGCTCACGCAGCTCGGCTACTCACCTGGCATCATCAGTCGCGGTTACAAACGCAAAAGCCGCGGACAGCAGATTGTTAAAAACCGGGGAAAAGTGCTGCTCACACCGTCTGTCGCCGGCGACGAGCCCTTTCTGATTGCCGATCAAACTGAGCGAACGGTCGTGATTACCGACACCGATCGCTGCGCCGCCGCAGAAACCGCCGTCAATCGTTACGGCTGCGACATTCTGATCGCCGATGACGCTTTTCAGCATCGCCGCCTCCAACGGAACCTTGATATCGTCCTCTGGGATATTGAGCTGGACCCAAACAGCTGCCGCCTGTTACCGGCGGGACGGCTGCGAGAACCGCTGAAAGGTCTGCGCCGCGCCGATCTCCTGTTGATCTCCAGAACCACCGAAATTCCAGCCCGCTATCACCGCAGATTCCAAAAAGTCAGGACCGTTATTTTTATCGCGCCGCTGACATACGGTCTTGCACGTATCGGTTCGCTGTCCGGCAATCCGGATTTTACACAGGAACAGCTAAGCGGTAAAACGGTATTGACTTTCTGCGGATTGGGCAACCCGAATCAGTTTTTCGACCTGGTTGCGTCACTGACCAAAACAAAACCGGTTGCAAAATCCTTTCCGGATCATTATCGCTATACGATGCGCGATGTGCATTGGCTTGACCATCTGGCAAAAAAACATAACTGCCGCTATCTGATCACCACCCGGAAAGATGCCGTGAATCTACCTGCGGCAGCGCAAAATATCGCCGATCTGCTGGTCGTTGATATTGAATATATTATTGGTGAAAAGATAAAAGCGGCAATCTTAAACAAATTGCCGCCCCGAAAATCAATTTAACCAACGCTGATAAAATAGATCAGTCCCAGAATCGCCAGTAGCGAAATGGTATTACGCAGGAAATTAAGACGTTGCGTGCCCGGATTGTGAAAGACATGTACCTGAAATTCCTGGAGTGTGCTCCAGCCATGGGAATCAACGACCTCCAGAACAATATCGGTCACGCCGCGTTGGGATTTTTTCGGACTCCAGACCAGCTCGCCGGTCTCCGGTTCAAATTTCGCTCCCTTGGGAATCCGCACGGCTTTCATAACCAGCGGATCGCCGTTCGGGTCTTCGGCATCCAGAGTATACTCCCATTTCAGATTCGTCAATGCAACCGGCTTGGGAACCGACAGAATCTTCGGTTTAATATTTACAAAAACTCTCCCTTTCTGTTCGTCCGAAGCCATGCCATCGGATACGCGAAAAGCAAACCTGTTGTAGTTCAGCTGCATCTCCGTAGGGGTCCATGAGATAACCCCTTGCGGCGAGATCAGCATACCATCCGGCGCCTCGGTCAATTCATAGCTTAATTTGCTGTCCGTATTCAAATCCGTCACTTTGATTTCATACTGCCAGAGGCTGTTGACATAGGCGATTGTGTCGGGAGTCGAGACAATTACCGGAACGGTATTGACATAAATCTGGGCATGCTCTTCGGCGCTGAAATAACCATCGGATACAATATAGGACAGCGAATGGTAATCAAACTGATTTTGCTGCGGAATCCACTGAACGACGCCCTCCTCATTCATGCTCATACCGTTCGGCAACTCCTTCGCCGTGAAGGTATAATAATACCGGCGCTCGGGTGTGGAATGCTTGGGCACTCCGGTTCCAAGACTCAGAAAGAAGGCTTGCACAACATCGGTTCCGTCGGGAATTTTTTTATCAAGAATGTTAAAGACAAAAATCAGTTTCCCGTCATCTAAAAAAACATCATCAATCAGGTGTTTTTTCGGCACCTCCCGGGCAGGATTCGCAGCCGGGATAAACTCCCGTTTATAGCGCTCGATCAACGCTTCCAGGTTGTTACGGCTGCTTTCATCCAGAATCCTGGTTTCGTAAATCCCCGATTTTTTCCAGTCGGTAATCCGGGGCGACTCCGTGTACCAGTAGACGTAAAAACCATCATTTTTATCTTTAATAACCGGTCGGTAATGATAACGCTTTCCCACCGTCGTCAGCGGATTGGCGGCTGATTCAATTTCAACGGGATGATTCACAAAAAGTACGAAGGCAATCCGGTCGGTATCGTATCCATCGGACACCTCGATCAGAAAATCGTACCAGTCCTTTTGATCAAAAGAGGGTTTCCAGGACAACACCCCATCGGCAGTGATCGCGGCGCCGTCAGGACAATCAACCATTTTATATCCCAGAAAGGCATTTTCATTGCTGTCACTCACCGTAATCCTGACGGTAAATGTCTCGCCAATCTGAATAATGTCCCGGTGCGGAATTACCGTCGTTATCTGCGGAGGATCGTTCACATAAACCGTAAAAGTTTGAACATCCCGTTTGTCAGCCCAACGAAAATCGGCTCGGATGGTATGCAGACCTAATTGTGAATCCGCCGGAAACCAGGTAAAAATTTTATTGGGCAGATCAAACTTCATCCCCGGCGGCATTTTAATATCAACATTCAGATTCACCAGGTCATCGAGGGTCAAATCCCTGATCGTTATGGTTCGGGATACCTTTTCACCGGGATGAACCAGGATGTCCGGTCTGAAGACTTCGCTGATAGACTTGGTGCTGACCATACCCGTTTTGGTCGAAGGAAGCGGTGACAGAGGAACCTCTTCTCCCAGTAAACCGCCCAGTTCACTAATCAGCTCGTCAGCCGCAATGGGAGAAGACATGGCGTCATCGGACGCCCGTTTGGATTCGAGCACCAGATCAACTTCGCCCAGCACCTCATCAATCGGTCCCTCCTCGACAAAGGGGGCGGTCTCTTCCAGTTGCCAAAAACAGAGACCATTTTTTGTAAAGTTCTTACCCATAAAAGGCATGATCACCGAACCGGTATACTTTCCCGAGCTCGCTACAACCGGAGCAAGATCAAGATATTCAAAACTCTGAAGTTGCGGATCATCATAGCGAGTCAGCCGGTAGGAACTTGGGTCAGTTAAAATATCCGAAAGGTCATATTCGATCCGAAAGATTGTGGCACTCCCCTTTTGACTGTATAGCAATTCCGTCAAACCATTCGCATTCAGATCAGCCGCCATCAAGGTGGACAATATTTCATTAGGCAGAAGAATGGAGCTGACCAGCTGATTTTCCTGCCGGGTAATTAACCGGGCACCACCGGATTTTAAAGGTACAATCAATTCATCAAAACCATCACCGTCCACATCTGCTGCGACCAGATGATCAATGTCCACGTCCCTCCGTCTGGCGCCCTGCAGGGTATGGGTCAGCAACGCCTGGCGACTTTCGTGCCCGAACACCTCAATCTGTAAGCTGTTCTCGCCCCCAAACACGACCAGCTCTTCACCCGGGGCAACGTTCAAATTGGCGGTCAGTGCCCGGAAAGGGAGAATACCCTGTAGTGTCGCCAAATTATTTGCCTGATAAATTATTTCAAAATTTTCCGTACTGACCTGACCGTTTACAGAAATAATAATGATACTGCGACCCGGTCCCCCCGAAGAGACGACTAAGTCGGGATTATTGTCGCCGTTCCAGTCACCGGTATGAATGAACATAGGTCGCGGACGGGTTATCAGGGCACTGGGTTTCCTGATAATTGCAGTGGGTTTTTCCGGAAAGCGATCCGTATATTCAAACGCATAAAGCCAGGCTTGCTGTTCAGCGCCGCCGATATCCGAAATATTCAAAACAGCGACTATTTCCGGCAAGGCATCGCCATCCATATCGGTGACCACTATATCCGCAAAATCGGCTTTCAGCTTCTCCGGAACCGAAAACTTCCACTGCACAATGAAATCCCGAGTAACCGATTCCTCCAAATGTACCAGATAACTACTCCGTGGTATTGTCTGTCCCTTTTCATCTACCGTGGCTGCAATGGCGATGACATCCAGAAATTCGTCATTGTCAAAATTGAATCCGCCGGCAACCTTGGTCAGAATCGTATTTTCCTTGGCAAAAGGAAAGATTTCCGGAGCACTCACCTGCGCCGATACGACTGTGAATATTCCCAATAAAAGGGCGCTTAGCCCAATCGGTATGAATTGTGTCTTATGTCTCATAGTGTTTTCCAGATATAATCAAAACCCTTAAATACTGACAAGAATATATTTGCAGCTCGACTAAAAATCAAGCAAAAAAGTGTAAGCATGAAATATTGAGATTTTTACAATTTCCCTGAATTAAAGAATCTTACAGGCAATATTTAAAGAAATAGATTAAGAATCCAGAGTGATATTCTGCTATAATTAAACCAGCTATGTATCAAAATGTAGTATAATTATTAATCTCCGGTGCAGGATATTGAATTTAAAATTCATTTTACATTTTCAACCGAACGGCATTTTCCTTTTGAAAAATTGACGGAAATTGACTAAAATTGGGTGTTGCTAAAAAATTGATGTGCAGACCCTGTGGCGCGAAAAAAAACCAGACTGTTAAAATTGGAGTGTAGTTAATGAGAATACTAACGATCAATTCGGGCAGCTCTTCGGTAAAATATCAGTTTATTGATACCGAAAGCAGGAAGGCTCTCTGCAAGGGTCTTGTCGAGCGGATTGGCATCAGTGGTACAAATCTGTCGCACAAGCGGATGGATGGTCTGAAAACCAACATTTCTGATAAAATCACCGATCATGAAACCGCCATTGAACAGATTCTGGAAATTTTAACCGATCCCAAATTCGGGGTGATTAACAATCTCAAGGAGATTGATGCTGTCGGGCACCGTCTGGTTCATGCCGGGGAAAAATTCAAACATTCCGTCTTGATTAACGAAGAAGTGCGGGAAAAGCTCTACGAATGTATCGAATATGCCCCACTGCACAACCCGCCGAATATCAAGGGCATCGAAGCCAGCATGGACAAGTTACCGGATACACCAAATGTCGGTGTGTTTGACACCACGTTTCACGTCAACATGCCCGATTACGCCTATATCTACGGAATTCCTTACACCTACTACAAGAAATACGGAATTCGCCGCTACGGCTTTCACGGTACCTCGCACTACTATGTCGCACACCGCGCAGCCGAGATTTTAGGAAAGGACATCAAAGACCTGAAAATCATCACCTGCCATCTCGGCAACGGCAGCAGTATTGCCGCAGTTAACGGCGGCATTTCGGTAGACACCTCCATGGGATTTACGCCTCTCGAGGGACTCATCATGGGCACCCGCTGCGGTGATATTGATCCCGGCGTGATTTATACCATCGCCTGCAAAGAGAATATGACCCTCGACGAGATCAATACCTTTCTGAATAAACAGTGCGGCGTGCAGGGAATTTCCGGTCTGAGCAGTGACATGCGCGAGGTACAAACGGAAGCCGAACACGGCAACTATCAGGCGATGCTCGCCCTGAAAGTGCTGTCCTATCGGCTCAAGAAATATATTGCCGCTTACTTTGGTGTAATGAACGGCGCCGATCTGATCGTCTTCACCGGTGGAATTGGCGAAAATTCCGACACCGTCCGCCGTATGGCGGTCGGCAACCTGGATGCCCTTGGAATTATTTTGGATGATCAGAAGAACGATGGTACCCGCAGCAGCGAAACAATCATCAGCACCGATGATTCACCGGTCAAAATCATGATCATTCCCACCAACGAAGAGTTGGTCATTGCCATGGAAACCGAACGGATTATTCGGAATAAATGATAAGTGAGGTGGGGATAACCGGTTTTTTATTGATTCGATTCTCATTTTCCGTTAAATTTCACAGCTATTTGAAGGGTGCATAGCTCAGTTGGTAGAGCAACGGCCTTTTAAGCCGTGGGTCGCAGGTTCGATTCCTGCTGCACTCACTCCCTTTAAAAACAATATCTTAGACGGTCTTTTTAACGGGCTTTTTCTTATTCATTGAAATCCTCTGTAAATCCTGCCTAATTGCAGTCAATTCGATCCCCGGTATCTGCCCGTATCCGCAGCAGATATCCACATCTAAATGTCAACATCAATTGGGTAATCTTCTCCAAACTACAAATCTATCTTTCATACAGCAAAAAAAGCATTGACTTGACGCTAAATTATTCTTAAAGTTTACCAAAATATTGCATTGGGCAAAATGAAGGCACGTGATTTTACCAGCTTTTTACTTCTCAACTTGTTCCTTTTTCGAGCGTCAATCGCTCAAGGTACAAACGGCTAACAAACGGTAGGCTGAAAATGTTTGACAAACTCAGTAGTGCTCCAAAACCGAAATTTCAAAACCTGACTGATTCCGGTTCATGGGAACTCGAAACAGCCGGTGGCGGCAAACACTACCTGCGCTGGCAGGGCATCTGGGCTGGCAAAAATCGCAACTGGCGCATTGCCCAGATCACTACCAGCGGTCATCTGTACAACATCCTGCATGTGAATGATGACAGCGCCGGTATTCGACGCCGCCTGCTCAACGAATTCCAGACAAAACCGGAGCTCCAATTTGCCCGGGACCGCCTTAATTGCTTCCTGAAAGAGCTGCGGGAAGTCAGAAAACCAAATCAGATTGACTGGTAGTTCCGGTTTTTTTGCTGCCAGCTATCCGCCAAACTGCGGAAGCGCTCATCGGCGTATTCCAAAAATGTCATCACCGATTCACAAAAGTAATTTAAACCGCCGGTCTGCTTAAACCCAATCCGGTCTTTCAAACACCCGCCAAAACAGAACTCCAGCCACCTGCAACGGCGGCACCTTTGCGGCAAATCCAGTTTGCGATTACCAAAAGATTCCTGGCGGTCTGAATTTAGAAGATCAATTAAACGGTTCTCCAAAATATTCCCTAATTTCCAGTCCGTTTCGACAAAAAAGTCACAAGCATAAACATCCCCGTTATGCTCGACAACCAGATAGGGTCCGCAGTGCTCCATCAAAGTACAGTCCGGTGGCTGCAGCCCGACATATCTGAAAAAAAGCGACTCAAAATAACGCACTGATATCGTCGGTTGACTATTCTGAAAGTCATCCATCCAGCGGTCAAACAGCCGTTTCAGAAATTCACCGTAATCACGGGGCGCCACCGAAAAGGGTTTTATATCCGCTCCCTGACCGGAAAATTCAACTATCGGAATGAATTGCAGATAACGAAAACCTAAGGATTTCAGGTAATTGTAAATCTCATCGGCAAAATGCACGGAGTAGGCATTCACTGCGGTTAACGCATTGACTACTACACCATTTTGCAGCAACCGCAAGGCTGTTGCGGATACCTTCTTCCAACTGCCCTTCCCGCCACAATCTCTCCGGTAATAGTCATGAATGTGTTGGAGTCCATCTAGGGACAGCCCGACGAGAAAATTATTTTTTTTCAGAAACGGAATCCACCGGTCATCAATCAAAATACCGTTCGTTTGGATTGAATTGCCAACAATTTTTCCCTTTGAAAATTGGCGCTGAAAATCAATCGCTTGCCGATAAAACTCGATTCCCATCAATGTTGGTTCGCCGCCCTGCCAGGCGACTGCAATCTGATCCGTGCCCTGTGCGAGCAGCTGCTGCATCAGACTTCGCAACACAGCGCTTGTCATTCTGTGCGGCAACTCCTGCGGATACAAACTGGCTTTATCCCGGTAAAAACAGTATTCACACGCCAAATTGCAATCGGGACCCGCCGGCTTGATCAGAATATTGGACAGTGGCTTCAGCATTAATTAATTGATCAACGTGATATTATATCAAAACAGAGATGTTTCAGATTTTTCAATCTGTTTCGGAATTGGCTTCTTCACCTTATAATAGGTCTGTAACGCATATAGTTCATTTTTCAAACGGGCAATTGTAGCCTGATATTCAGGCATATTGTAGCCATTTTTCAGCTCCCGGGGATCATTCTTCAGATCAAAGAACTCCCACTCATCGGTATAGCCATAATAGTGGATCAGCTTGTAGCGCTGTGTCCGAATTCCATAATGGGCATCCACCATATGCCAGGCGGGATATTCGTAATAATGATAATACATCGCCTGTCGCCAATGACGTGGAGTCCGACCACGCAGAATTTTCCGAAAACTCTCGCCCTGCATATCAGCGGGAATATCCACCCCGGCAAAATCCAGAAAGGTCGGCGCGAAATCCACATTCAGTACCATTTCCTTGCTCACACTGCCGTTCGGAACCAATCCCGGATAACGAATAATCAAGGGCATGCGGAGCGATTCTTCGTACATAAAACGCTTATCAAACCAACCGTGATCGCCCAGGAAAAAGCCCTGGTCGGAAGTATACGCCACAATTGTATTCTGCTCCAGCTTGCTCTCTTTTAAAAAATCGAGAATGCGACCGATATTCTCATCAATCGAGGCAATACAGGCTAAGTAATTCCGCATATAAAGCTGATAGCGCCAGCGAATCAGCTCTTTCCCTTTTAAACCCTCCGGCGGTGAAATCCCGCCGGTATCCAACGGATGCATGTGATGTTCCAGCGTCATTTCTGCATTTTTCACCGCTTCTGCTTTGCCTTCATAATCATCAAACAGGGTCGGCGGTTCAGGTATCTCACGGTTCCTGAATTGCTTCCAATGTTTCGGATGCGGTTGCCAGGGACGATGCGGGGCTTTGTGGTGACACATCACCAGAAAGGGTTGCCGGCGGTCGGCGTTCTGCATATATTGAATAGCCTCATCGGTGATCACGTCGGTGACATAACCACTTTCCGTCACCGTTTCAGGCCAGGTCTCTTTAACCTGAAAATCCGGATTAAAGTACTTCCCCTGACCGGGCACAATTTTGTAATAATCAAATCCAGTTGGTTCGCTTTTCATGTGCCATTTCCCGATCATTGCCGTCCGATATCCGACCGGCTTAAGCAATTTCGGAAGGGTCGGTTGACTGCCGTCAAATTCGAGTTTGTTATCCAGCATTCCGTTCAGGTGATTATACTTTCCGGTTAAAATTGACGCCCGGCTGGGTGCACAAATCCCGTTCGTGCAGAAACAGTTGTCGAAACGCATTCCCTCCGCCGCCAGCCGGTCCAGGTTCGGCGTCTGATTAATGCGGCTTCCATAACAGCTGATGGCATGGGCGGCATGGTCATCGCTCATGATAAACAGAATGTTCGGTGGCTTTTGCCCCCTGCCACAGGAGTATATCCATGATGGCAGTGTAGCAGCTACCGCACCGGCGCCGACCGTCTTGATGAAATCCCGGCGTGATTGATTCCTCAACATAATATTTCGTTCCCCTCGTTAATCTTAGAAATCATTCAACAAGCGGAATATACACTATTTAGTGAAATAGAAAAAATGTCCATCATCTATTTTATCAATTGCGAATTGCCGGGAACAGCCAACCTGTCAAATCTTCTTCGCACCGGAACGCAGGGTGTCAGGGTATTCTGTGGGAGTTCCTTGGAACAAACCCCTATCTTGAATTTGCTCGGCAGGGATTTGAGCCTTTCGATCGCCGGAAGGGGGAAAGCGCCCTGGGTATTTTGATAATTTGAGGGATTGCTGTCATTCGTCGCCGGGTGGAGATTGGGCATTTAGCCGGCATAATAGACAGATGACAAAAAAATAGGGGTTTGGGATGTACGATTCCACTGTTACTTCTGGCAAATTAACCTGGTGTTGGCACAAAACAATCTTTATTGCCTTTGCCGTGGTGAAAATGAACGAACACCCGCTGAGTGTCAATATCGGCAACTTGCAGTTTTATGTCCCGGCTAAAACATTTTCGCAAGCTAGTGCTGATTGTCTTTTCTTTTTCAATGAAATTTGGGCCAACCAGTGCTATATTTAAATAGATTTATAAGACCGTGAAGATATTAAATATTAAGGGGAATCAGAATGCTTGCAGTAAAAAAAACCTGCCCTAATCCAACGGGGCTTAGTTCAACCGCAATTTTGACGTTTCTTCTGCTAATCACCGGTTGTGACCGGTCATCCCGGCAGTCCGTCCGGTCGCCCGACGGAAATATTACCATTGAATTTTCCCTGAAAAACGGGATTCCCTATTATTCCACCAACTACAAATCCAATCAAATCGTTTCCGCTTCCAGACTTGGATTTCACTTTAAAACCCGGAATCCCCTGGAAGACAATCTGCAAATCCTTTCGGTTCAGCGTTCCCAATTCGACGAAACCTGGACCCAGCCCTGGGGCGAGGTCAAAGATATCCGCAATCACTACAACGAAATGAAAATTTTTCTGCAGGAGAAGGATTACCCTAACCGACGGATGAATCTCATCTTCCGGGCGTTCGATGACGGAATTGGATTTCGCTACGAACTGCCCGAGCAGGAGAACCTGACGGATTTTCAGATTACCGACGAACTAACGGAATTCAATTTTACCGGTGATCACCGCTGCTGGTGGATCGGCGCCTACCAGTGGAACCGCTACGAGTTTCTCTATAATGAAACCCGTCTCAGCGAAATTGACACGGTCCACACACCCTTTACCATGGCGACCGGCGACGGTCTGTATCTTTCGCTGCACGAAGCCGCCCTCACCGACTATTCCAGCATGGCGCTGGCGAGTTATGAAGGTACGAAATTGACCTGCGATCTCTACCCCTGGTCCGACGGCACCAAAGTCAAAGCCCGCACTCCGTTGGTGTCGCCCTGGCGGACTCTGCAAATTGCGGAAAAACCGGGTGATTTAATTACGTCATATTTAATCCTGAACCTTAATGAACCATGCAAAATCGAAGATACATCCTGGATCCGACCCCAAAAATATGTGGGCATCTGGTGGGAAATGCATCTCGGTAAAGCTACCTGGGGTTCCGGAAAACACCACGGCGCCACTACGGAAAATACGAAAAAATATATTGATTTCGCCGCCAAATACGGTTTTGACGGCGTGCTGGTCGAGGGCTGGAATACCGGCTGGGACGGCGATTGGGTTAAAGACGGCAGCATTTTTAACTTCACCAAACCGCATCCCGATTACGATATCGATCAGGTGACACGGTATGCAAAGTCCAAAGTCATTGAGATTATCGGACATCATGAAACCGGCGCCGATGTATTAAACTACGAAAAGCAGATGGACGACGCCTTTACATACTGTAAAAAATACGGCATCAATACCATTAAAACCGGTTATGTCGGCCACGGACAGACCGTCAGACGCATAGACGAAAACGGCAATATCCAAAAAGAATGGCATCACGGACAATATATGGTCCGGCATTACCGAAAAGTTGTCGAAACCGCTGCCAAATATCACATTATGCTGGATGTCCACGAACCGATCAAGGATACCGGCATCCGGCGCACCTGGCCGAATATGATGACCCGGGAAGGCGCCCGGGGCATGGAATACAATGCCTGGAGCCCCGATGGCGGTAATCCGCCGAATTATATGACCATTTTACCTTTTACCCGCCTGCTGAGCGGACCAATGGATTTTACACCGGGTATTGTTGACCTGTTTTACGAGGAATATAAACCCAACAATCGGGTCAATGCCACCCTGGCTAAAATGCTGGCCTACTATGTCATCATATACAGCCCGTTGCATATGGCCGCCGACCTTCCCGAAAATTACGAAAAACAGTTGGAAGCATTCCAATTTATACGTGATGTTCCCGTTGACTGGGAAGAAACCAGGGTACTGAATGCCGAAATCGGTGAATACCTCACGATTGTCCGCAAGGACCGCAATTCCGATGATTGGTATCTTGGCAGTATTACCAATGAAAAAGAACGGGTGTTGAAAATCAAACTGGATTTTCTCGATACTGGAAAAGCCTACATAGCCGAAATCTACGAGGATGCAGCAGATGCGGATTGGGAAAGTAATCCCCTGGCGATCAAAATCCATCAAAAAACTCCCCTATCCAGTCGTAGTAGTCTAAATATAATTATGGCGCCCGGCGGTGGCACCGCTATTCGATTTACGCCCATGACCAAAGAGGATTGGGACGAGTATAATTACAATGGCCCGGTTAAAGAATTTCACCATCCCGATCCGACAATACTGGTTGAGGAATATCTGAAACGCGATGCTGCCGGTGATTTTATGCGGAACAATCCCTGGAAAAACAGTGCTATGATGTATCCAATTCAACCCGGATGGGATTCGGCGACCCTAATTTCAGGATATAAAACAAGCACCATTCAAGTTGATTCTGTTCAGTCGCGATTCAATGTAACCTATCACATTATCGCACGGATTGGTCAAAATATGAAGGGGCCTTATCTAATTTTCGAACCTGAGGAAAAAACGGTTCCTTTTGTATTGAAAAATACAACCTGGGGATGGCGAATCGCCGAACCAAACCAACACATGCATATTTTACCAAAGGTCATATTTGACCGGTTAGCTGACGAAGACCAGCAAAAACTAAAAGTCTATTTAGAACAGAAGCAACTAGCTCAACTCTTAGAATAAACTCTTTTTAAATTCAATTATACAAATTGATAATTGAAAAATAGCAGTCCATCAAAATCACCATATTAAACAATAGAGGATTAAATGACCGGGGGAGAAAGAATATTAGCCTGTTTAAATGTCGAAATACCTGACAGAGTCCCACTCTATATTCATGCCATCAATGAGGTCACTATCCAGGGAATTGCCCGACTGATGGATCACCCGATAAATCTCCCGGGGAAAAATTCGATTTATGAAATGAATGAGCAGGAATTGATGGGATTACTGGATGCCTTCTTCGCTATTCATGAACATTACGGAATCGACGGACTTACCTGTTTTGACCTGTTAAATGAAAAACCGGTCGATAGTGAGCATGTTATGGACCAGTTTGGGGTCACCTACAAGAAAAGTCCCTATGGTCTCCCTGTGCCGGTCAAACACCCTGTTATCAATGAAAAAGACTTCCGGGATTACAAGCCACCGAAACCAAAGCTGGAAGAACTCCGGTTATTGCACTTTGCCCGGCAACGGTTTAACAATCAAAAGGCCCTGTTCTGGATGATGAGAGGAACTTTTGTCCGGGCTTCAAGATTGATGGGCATGGAGAATTTTATGATAAACATTTATGACAACCCACAATTTGTACATAGCGTTTGCAAAATGGTGACTGAGTATAATCTTGCCAAAATAGAACTTTTACAACAGTCCGGGCTCGATGTGTTGATTGTCGAAGATGATATTGCCGATAAAAACCGTCCATTTGTATCCACCGGGCATTTTGCAGAGTTTATCAACCCGTATAACAAACAACTGGTAGAAAAAGCCCATTCCCTGGGACAGAAAGTCATCCGCCACAGCGATGGCAATTTATGGCCTATCATGGATATTCTTATCAAAACCGGTTATGATGGGCTCAATCCACTGGAGCCACAAGCTGGAATGGACCTGGTTAAAGTAAAGGAATATACAAAAGGTAAATTGTGTCTGCTAGGTAACATTGACTGCCAGGAGCTGCTGTCGTCCGGATCGATTGAAGATGTACATAAAGCTGTCAAAGATGCAATTGACATTGCCGGAAAAGATGGCGGATTGATTATCTGCTCCTCAAACTCACTCCATCCGGGAGTTAAACCGGAAAACTGCATCGCCATGTTTGAAGCAACCAAAAAATATGGTGTTTACCAGAATAATTTAAATACCTAATAACATTTGTTATAACCAGATTCAGTAAATTACGGATTTACCGGGTCTGTATATCCGGCAATAATTCGTTTTTTCGTTTTCAGTGCCTCATGTTTTACATCGGCAGGTGTTTCCGAACGTTTCAGCAATGTCTCACAGGTTTCCAGGATAGTACTCCGGTTATAACTAAAGGCATACCAGCCTAGTGCTTCTATAATTACGATCCGCAGCTGGGCATCATCGGTCTCATCCAGAGCAACGGCTATCATCACCGGAAGAACTTCCTGATACTGGTAATTGCGCATTGTTCGCGCAGCCCCAATCCGGGTCTTCAGTTTTAATGTATCGCTTGTTAGTTCTGGAATAGTTTCTTCCCGCAACCGGGTTATAGAACGCTGATAGAACTGCTCCATCCGGATTAAAAATTCTTCGTTTGCAGTTAACTCCGGTAGTTGCTGAATCTCCTTTTTAAAAAACAGGGAAACCTTTTCCGGCGCAATTTTTTCAAGAGCCCCTTTCGCCAGATAGGTCACCCGTTCGGATGGATCTTGGATAACTGTCCTGACCAGTACCGGCAAATAATCTTCCCGACCAACCACACCCATCCATTGCACCGTAAAGCGCCGGATCAGCTCATAGGGATCATCCACTGATTTAAACAGAATATTCTCAAACTCAGGGGTCCGATATCCCGCCAGTCCTTTTAACGCACTTAATCTCACAACAAAGGAATTATCATTATTATAGATATTTACCAATTGCTGATTCGCTTCTTTTCCCTGCAGAACGGTGATTTTGCGAACGGCTAGCGAGCGCAGAGGAACATCCTCACACTTCAGCATTTTTTTCCAAAAACCCAGATTATTCGCATTTTTTCGCAGAATAACGGCCCAGTCTTTTTCATTGGGATTACAGAAACGAAATGTGGGATCGCCAATAATATGACTTTCTAGATAACAGCGTTCCTGGTGCCACTGTCCCAACCGCAAATTGTAATCCAACAAACCGAGACCTTCATTGATCCAGACATCCTGCTTTACGTTAACGGAATTTGCCACTCCGGCAATAACATTTCCATTTCCAAAGATATATTCCCCTGCAATGTAGCGGTCCTTTTGAAACGAGCCATTAAAACATTCATCGAAAATAATCAACTCCGCACCGGTTTTAAATAGGTTGAGGTCACTAATATCCATATCCAGATTTGCCGAATAAATCGAATCCGCAACAATAACAGAATCGTCGAAAGTCCCTTCAAACCAGGATTCCGGCACATCATAGGTTTCCAAATAATATTCTTTTGCCTCTTCCACGTCCTTTTTCCGGCGCTTGGCCTGACGGACTTTATTCCTAAGAAACATTTTAACCGATTCGATATTTTGGGTTACATTGGCCGGTGTCGGGTATCCCAGGAAATACTGCGTCTCTGTACCACCATGTGCATGAAAAAGTGCTAAATCCAGATCGTCATTCTGAAGTTTATTAATGATAATCGTTTTCAGGTCCGGTGACATGGTGTGATAGAGTGAAACAATTTTTCCGGCGGGCTGATACATCACTGGCAGTTGCTCGCGCAGGGCAATAGATTCATTTTCCCAGGCAGTCAGGGATTCACTGTTATAACCGTGCCCGTTGAACCGCAACATATTATCCAGGCGCTGCTTCCTGGCTTTTTGGGCAACGACCTTTTTAAGATAATTTTCAAGTCGGGTGTACTTTTCGTCGCCACTATACGGTGGACGAATGCGACCGGAATATATTTCACGTTGAATTATCTGTGCAGATTCAGCGGTCAGACTATAATAATTCAGCAGGGTGTTATTCGTGTCCTGCTCCAG